>OKRR01001916.1_pt1 | contig 16707 bp, 10 predicted proteins | sample 1601211 | NCBI WGS metagenome assembly OKRR01 (sample SAMEA3541525, study PRJEB24748) | human gut metagenome | biome: human gut; feature: human-associated habitat; material: faeces | place: China | collected 2012
TGGTAAGTCTATCTTACATCAGTTTGAAGGTTTACACAAACTTTGGGATACTCCCCTCAAATATTTTGAGACTGGTGAGACTATTACATTCCTGATTTTTTTAATACTTATATTAAGTTCAATAATGCCTGCACTTGTTCATAAGCATCCCTCTTGGTCATTTCTATACTTTCTTCATCCTCTAAATCCATAAAATCCGCTACGTCTTTTGGACCAGCATGATTTTCAGAAGCAAATTTACCTGCTAACTTAGCTTTCGCCTCTATCACAATATTTTTACCCCTTACAGGTTCAAATTCTTTTGCCAGTTCTCTTACTCCACCAATATAATGTTTTATAATAAAGTAAATATCATACGCATCCTTCGCTTTTCCCCTGCCCATAGCTGCTGTTTTCATTATTAAATAAGGAACTACTGCTACAACACTGACATTTGCAACATCTATTGCGCCATCTGGTCGTTCTGCTTCCACACTAATCTTCTGTGCTGGAAATTCAAATGCAAAATTACCACCTGTTGCCTTTAACGCCTTAACGCCCTGCACATGCTGACTTCTTCTCTTCGATTGTGTACCACCATACATTCCAGCTAAAATATCTACATCCACATCATAAGATATTCTGTCCACCATCACTGTCTTTACAAAGGAAAAATATTTTTCCGGATGCTCCTTGTATCCATTTTTCTGAAGTATCCTCGACATATTCTGATAACCTTCATCCTGCAAAGTCAGATGATTAATCATAATATCTACGTCCACACTTCCCACATGACCTTCTTGGGGAAACATTAAATCTGGAACCCAACCTCCTACCACACGGATTTCATCTTCATATTCCTCAAAAATATTAACCAACTCTACCAAAACTCTATGTGCAGCCCGCTTCTGACCCTCCGAATAGTCTACGCTGCTTTTCAAGTCTTCATCTCTTATCATCTAAGTATCTCCTTTTTCAAAACCGCATCCGCCATTTCTTCTCCCCTGCCCTTTATCTGCATACAATCCAAATATATTTGCAGAGGTGATACTACTGCAGAATCACCAATCACCCTATAATCCTTGATATAGGAATCGTTCTCTAATGGAAAAATAACCACATTAGAACCACTGTTTACCTCTTTCATATCCAAATATCGAATTGCTTCCTGAATATCTTCCGGTGCTATATAAACATGTACCTTATTGTAACGGACCACTGGTGTATAACGCACTCCCCCGGACAATCCTGTAAGATAAGAATCAATCCCCATATCTATCTTCAATTTTTTTAATCGCTCCTCAATAACAGATATATTATCTAAACTATAGCAAGTATAGGATGTTATTTCTTTTTTACCGTAATCCTTGCTCCATTCCAACAAGAGTGATTCCGGATCAATAACCTTATAACCATCTGGTAACTTTTCTACCCATGCGTTTTCCACCAGAACTTTCATCAGTTTGGATACCTGTCCAATGCTGCATTTTACCTTTTCCGATAGATATTTAAGCTTCCATATCTTAGTTACATCCGCAAACAACTCACGCAAAATACAGGAAGACACCACGGAAGTCCTTTCAAATATAGACACAGAACTTTGCTCTTTTGGTCTTGGATTCTTATTTCCTTTCTCGGACAAATAAATAGAATGACCCACAAACCAACAGTTTCCTGCATAGTCAAAATAACCCATTCCGTTATCTTCACATATTTGTGCAGTTCTTTCTGAAATATATGGAGCAACCAAAATGTTAACTCCCTGACTTTTATTCTGCTTTTCAATCAATTTTATAACTGTAGACGGAAACACCCTGTCCAAGAAGTACGCATTTATTTGAAACTCATACCCATCATCCATCTCCACAGATGCAATAAAACCGCCTTCTGTCCTGTGGATAACTTCATACTTCTGAATATTGGGAAGTTTTAAAAACTTATTCTCAACACATTCTAATCCAATTCTATCTATTTTCACTTACATCACCACTTTCACTCGTATAGTGAAACTTATTATATCAGTGAAATTCAATTAGGTCAACTCAAAACATTATCTATTTTCTCACTATAATTGATTTGAAATTCAAATTTACCAATAATTCTTCCGAATTCACTGCCTTTGCACTCCATATATCAAAACCGCATGAAACAGATCCGCAAGAACTGGATTTCTTCTGGTAGAAGATACAGTCAGCGGATTTCTTTCCTGAATCATGGAATCATCTGGCATTTCTCCCAGAGAATAGAGTTCCATTCTGTCATCATATATGTCAATGTGAGCTTCACTTCCCCCTATATTCATTCATTTAATCAAAACTAATATCTTTTATCTTTGATTGGATTCTTCACAACAACATAACCTTCGTCATCACTCTTTTTATAATAATCAAAAATCCATGTATTCTTCTTTAGCACATATAGTATATCCCTTATAAAGCTATTATCTTCATATGTCTTTGTATAGTTATTTCGTTTTGTAAAAATCCCCTTAAGTTCCGGAAATCCAAGTTCATCAAAATGTTTTTTACATGTTTCTTCTGTCAGATTAGGAAGCGCCTTCGCCCACAATTGAATCTTATCATCCATACTACATTTGCTCATTGTCAAAAGTTTTGATAACAAATTATCATCAAGTACTATAGTTGAATTATCAATTATATTAGCAATTCTCGATTTCGCAACTCTATATATTGATGATTGAATAACTTCTTCATATTCCGAAAAATGTTGATATAATTCATTCTCATCATGTTCATCAAAATTATTATCAAGAATATATTTAATAAGAGAACTCGAATAACCTTTTCCAACTACCGATATAGGTTCTGTTGTTAATCCAAGTAAATCTATTTTTTCTTTATCTCCTATTTCCATACCTAATATATGCAAAGCTTCTTCATAACTAAAATTATCTGAGGTAATAATTCTCAAATATGCTTCTATGTTTTCGTCTATATACAATGCTGTATATTTTTTATAATGATTTCGAATATATTCTAATCCGACATTATTCATTTCTATAACATCCTTCTTTATCAGCACCTCCATCTTATCATCCGAAATATCATACGCATCATAAACATCATAACCATATCCCATATTGCACAAAATTTCTTGATATCTACTTGTTTTAATCTCATTGTTTACCGCTACAGAATCAAAGAATTGTCTTGCAATTTCACCACCAAACTCATTCTCAATATGAGAATAGTCCATACCCGCATCACATTCATTAATAAATTTGATTAACTGGCTATCGCAACAATACTCTGTATAATAATGTATAATATTCGGAACTGTCTTTTTAATTATCCTTTTGTCAAGCATTTCATTCCACAATTTTTTATTCTGTATTACCGATATATCTGAAATAACTGTTTTTAATACATTTACATACTTTTCCTGTATATCGCCTAAAACATTTTCATCATTAATAAATTTAATGGCAACATCCTCTGAATCTTCAATATATCCATTGCAATTTTTTAAATACTCATTTGCATATCTATTTATATTTTCTGCAATATACTTAGCTAATGGAGATTCCGATTTTCCTTGAATAACTGTATAATTTCTATGTTCGATATTATATGAATCATATTCCCCATACATTGACTTAATCATTAATTTGATATTCTCAAATGTTAATTCATATAAATTATTTTCATACACTCCTACAATCAAATCTTTATTTGCTGTATCAATCTCAATTTTCTTTAATTTTACACCAAGAATACAAAATTGAGAAATTATTTTTGCAACATCTGGATTTTGAATGTTTAAATAATCACTCTGGTTTGATATATAATCAGTAAGACATCCCTCTACATTAATATCCTGTATTTTATTCTCATCTAATAAACATAGCGAATCCAGCGAAAATCCTCTTATCTGTTTCAATGGTAAGATTTTATTCACAGCAATATAACTAAAGAAATCTGTCCACTGTTCATTCAGTTTAATAATAAATGTTTTATCAAACTGTGTGCTATCGTAGAATTTTGATATAAACTCTGTATCCTTATTATCTTTCATCTGTTTTATTAATGCCGATAAATATTTTTGATATTTAGGATTTTCCTGATTAACAAGAAGCCCTTTTAAAAGATTGAAATTTAGAGTTTCCTCCTCGTAAAAATCAACAACTCTTAAAACTGGAGAGGATAGTACCTTCTCAACATCCTTAAGAGAATATTCATAATCACTTCCCTTTTTATCAGTTATCCTTCTCAAGAACATCTTATCATGAGCAGATAAGCTATCCTCATAAAAATATGTCATATAATCATTATATGTTTCATCAATATACCCATTACTAATAAGAAATTTTAGTAGTTCTAAATAATCGCTCCCCTTAATTTCATTATATTGATTCTCCTCACCAATAGGATTTATGCTCTTTATCATAAATATCGAATCAGTATTATTTCTAGTAATTAATTCACTTAATAATTTTGTTTTTGTAGCAGAAATTCTTTGTTCAATATCCTGAAGTTTTACTTCTAATTCAGTCATCATCCCCTTATTTCTGTTATCTATTACCTCTATTCTTTTTTCTTTTTCTTTTTCTAACTTATCTTTTTCTTTTCGACCTTCTTGGGTTAATTGGTTATACCACGAATCTCTTGGTAATCTATTGTACTTTGCTTCATATGCATCATTCAATTCTTGTACATCAGTTAGGTTCTCTTTATTTATATATGTTATTTTCTCCTGTATAAGTTGCTTTTCTCCTTCCAGTTTTCCTATTGTCTCTTTGCTAAGATTTTCTTTTTGTTCAAACAATTCATGAACATATCCTTTACCTAACTGAAGATTGCAAAAATCTCTTGGAAATATATTCTTATACACAATTATAGCTAACATTTTATTCCAATTAAGATCTGTATTATTTAAACGATACATATATACAAGAAATTCGTTATACACATTCTTCAAAACTCTCATATCATCTATATATAATGCAAGTCTTTGTAAAAAGGTACTATCGAATTTTTCTAATATATTTCCTTGCTTTAAATGTCTTATAAATTGGTCATATGAGTTAGTTCCGTCCAGCACTGGAACAATTGGAATAATATAATCAAAGAATTTCGTCCTGTCTTTTGTAACGAAAACATCATCCCTTAACAAATAAAAGAATCGTAAGGGTTTGTACTGTTTTTCTTTCCTGCGAAAAATCTTATTAATCAGTTTATGCCGCTTTTTGTTTTTAAACTTATTATATTTATGTACATTAACTAAATTATTTACTTCTCTTAAACGTTCAAAAATAACATTGGAATTAAATCTATCCATGTCCTCAAATACGATTACATCTGCTTCTACTTGTTCAAAGAGATAAAGTACTTCATTCAGATACTTATCAAAATATGACTCATCTTTATTTTCAAATATTTCAATAGTATTCCCTTGAACTGTAACCTTATGAAATAAATTTTTATTTTTCTGTACTTTAACAGTATTATATATGCAAATAAATGCACTACCAGCTAACGCAATAGCTGCAAAAAAAACAGTAAAGTCATTCGTGAAGATAGCCAATAAACTTTTCAATCTTCCATCACATAATGCATCTACCCAATTTTGGATTTTATTTGACATTGATATGAATGTTATGCTACCAAGCAACACGTATAACAGTATTGTAATAATGATTATATTCCTTCTTCCTACATCCTTTTTTACTCTAAAATTTGTTTGTGGTATTCTATCTACCGGAATCTGATGTATTAACTGATTTAATATTTTACCCTCAAGAGTAGTTTCTTTCACACTATCCTCTGATTCATTACGTTCTGTAGGTTCAAAATGTGCCAAAGAAATGTGCAGGAAATTTTTATCATCGTGTTTTTTCTCATATGATTCTATAACACTGCTTTTACCGGCACCATAAGCTCCAGAAATTGCAATATTTGTAACATCCGAATTATCAAATACGAATTCAATTGCTTCTTCATACACTGATATATCCGCATCTTTATCAGGTGTAAGCTTTTCGAAATTATAATATTTTTGTGTCATATTCTTCTCCTTATCATATGCCATTTATTTTGTGTCAGTCCATGATATATACCATTGCTATTTCCAAAACTCATATCGACTACACTCTTATTTCTCTTTTAACTGTCTAATTTATACTCCTCAGCTTACCATACTTAAGATTATCCGTATATTCCGACACACAACTTTTTCCAGCATTCACCCATAAGAGCACCTTTAACAGACCACTTTCCACTTTGTGTAAATTCACCTACCAAGGACTTCATCACACATGCAACATAGTATTCATAATCATATTTAGTACCCAAGTCTATTAATGCATCCAATAATCCCTTATTACTCCCTTTGCTTTCAACAACAAGCTCATTGTTAAAGAAAATCTGATTAACTAATTCCCAGAAATGAAGCCCTGCATAGGTATCCTCTGTCCATAAATATCTCATAGCACAACTCCTCTTCCAGTGTTATCCTTTAAACAGATTTCATTCTTGATTATTGATAATACTTACATAAAATATCTAAAATCATAAGGTCTGTCATAAATCACTAAATCTTGCTTAGCAACTCGTGACAATGCTTTAGCAAAATCCAATGTTACAGGTAATATTTTATATAATCCATCACCACTATTCCAATTCATTTTAGTAAGCATTAAAATTTCATTGACTAATTCCAGTGCTGATGATTTTCCCATAAATCTTTTTACCAATAATGGTGCTGGTATTCCTCTACCATTCTTGTAATAATTCAATTTTTTTCCAGCTAATTCACCATGTTGAACACTTCCATGTGTCCAAATTAAAAATGTATCTTTGTCAAGTGGAATAACTGTACCTCGCTGAATTGGAAAAGGTGTTGCAGTATCATTCTGAAATCTTATTGCCCTCCATGCCGAAAATTCTTGAATTTGCAATAGTTCAATATTATCCACGCCTGCAAGTCCTTTGGTTATGCCTTCCATTTCTTCCTTTGTGAAATGCGTTGTCTTATGTATTACAATTCGATTCAGTTTATGCAAAGGAACTGATTCATCATAAATTCTTTTCAAATTATTCATAAGACGACATGCGTCTCCACTCCTCATATATGGATTTCTCTGTATAATCTGAGGATCTTTTAACGGACGTAAATACAACTCCATACCATTTCCTTCTGAATCAAACAACTGACTACAGCCGATGGATATTTTTTCGTCATTTTTTATTGATTGTACATAACTTAATCCAATATATGCGGTATCATATCTTGTTATCCTAGGCTTCCACAGTTTTCCTATAGCTTTTGCATATATAGCAGTAGAAAGTCCCCACATAATTTTCGCCATATCATTCTTCGTATGCACTGATCTTTCTTCTATTATCTGCGTAACAATTCCTTTTCCTGCACAATATATCTTTAATGAATCATGCAAATCAAAATATACATTTTCGTTTTTAAGTTCTCGCATTTTACTTAACTGATTTGGAATATAGATTACTAGTACATCAAATTCATGCTTTTCTCTTTCCATTACATCAATATATTGGCAAATTCCATTAAAGAACTCTTGAGCAGATGTTTTTATGGCTTCACTTAAAGAATATCCCATAAACCTTTTTGTATCATCACCATTTGGAATATCCAATCCACATTTAAACACATCATGAAATCCAATATACTCTGGCAAAAATACCTTATCCTGCTTTAAAGTTGTTGCATGATGCCTATTTAGTTCATTTAAGTGTTTCCATATATCTTTTGCACATTCTCTAGGCGACAATATCGCTAATCGCACGCTCCTATTAACATATGATTCTAATGGTCCATAATTGATTAATCCTTTTAACTGATTAACCGCAACGCAACCATCATTATCATAATCAAAAACAAGTTCTGTTTCCTTCGCCAAATAACATTTATCAATACTACCTGTTCCAGAAAAGCGAATTCTTTGTGTATTAAATTCTATTATTGAATTTCCTAATTCAAAGATTAATTTCCTATTATTTGATAATTTCTTAATCCAGATATTAATCTTTTCATCCATTTGCTTATTATACAGTTTTGATATTTCATTATTTACAATACTTTGGTAGCTAAACCTGTCCAATTGGGATTCATCACTTTTTAATACATGTACTGTAGGTAGTAAATTCATAATTACATTATGATCAACAAATGATAATGATATTTTAATTGCGTCATAGACAAAACAATCATTTATTAATCGTCTGCTACTTCTATCAAAATATTTATTTTTCCCATATGCAATCAAGCCTTTACTTATCAAAAATTTTTCTATGATTTCATAAAACATACCAATAACATCAGAATTTTCCAATTTCATCATATATATAGGAATATCCATTTCCTCAATATTACTAGTAATTTTATCTGCAAAAGCTTCTAATATTCCGTTCTTGCTACCTAATGCCCATACTTTTCCTTTATGCAAAATTGCAACACAAGAATCATTTATTGTTGCCCTTAATTCTTTCCAAGTGCTAATATTTGAACTAAATACATAACATTTTTTAGGGAATTGTATTGCATGCAAAGCATTGGTTATTGCAATTTCGGTATGCCTTCCTATTGAATTATATGTAATCTCTTGCTTCTTATCATTAGCTTTCCATAATTCATCTATATTAGAATTATTTAAATTCATTGCCACATATATACTATACATAAGGTCATCAAAATCTTCTATTTCAACCACGGCAGACTGTTCATTATCATTACACGCATTCTCCATAAACTTTTGTGCCCGTTCACTAAGCTTACTGTCTTTGGTCTTACACCAATAAACACCTTTCTTTATGGCGCCTTTCTTGATCAAGTCTTCCAATACCGACATAACAGAATTGTCATTGCCAGCGTATCCTATAACAATTAATCCGTTTTCTTTTATTGACGATTTCCATATGTCTGCAATTTTATCTTCCAGATTTTGTAATTCAGATGTTGTGTTTTTTAATTTATCAAACAAATAGTCCCCATGCAGCTTTATGATATTAGGAAACCCCTCATTCAATGCAAAACCAACACTATTACTCACTGCCGACGATATTGTTTTAAGCGAAAACCCTGGATTAATTGAATGAGCACCAGCTTGAACTAAATTATCAAAGTTAGTCGTTGCAACCAAATCTATTTTTCCGTTGATTATCATCTCTCCCATACATAAATACCCTAACGATGGTTTTATGTCTCGCACTTTATCCCGAATATAATACTCTCTATCACTTCTTGATGGATAACATTTTTCAAAATAAAACGAATATTCTTCTGTTGACCACAATTTTGGATATCCATCTTTACCATCAAAATATGATTGTATATCTTTCTGTACATTTCCCTTAGACAAATCACCATACAAACTTGTCCGAATCTTATTGGCTGTACAATACAATGTTCTTTTAAAATCCCATACCATTTGTCCACCTGATGGAATATTAGATGATACAGATGCTCCCGCTCCCAAGAGGAAAGACATACTCTTATCTGGTTTTATTTTAAAACTATTTACAAATGTGTTAACATCTATTGTTCTCATACTTTCCTCCTGTTTCCAATTCAAATTATATAGTCACAACACAATATTATTTCACAATTTACCATAAGGTGTTGCCTTCTCTGCAACCATCATCACATTACCCTTCGGGCATCTCATATTGATATACCTTCGCAGAAGCATTATTACCATTTTCTACTGTTTCACCAGAATACTCTTCAAAATTCTCCACCTGCTCCATAACTTTCTTAAATACTTCCGGGCTATATTGTGGTGGATAACCATTCTTAACTAGACAAATCTTTATTTCCAATTTCAACTGATCTCTTACATTTTGATTGTTAAGCCAATCTGCAAAAGAAGATTTTGTATCAATGATTTCCTTTACCTTTATTGCCAGGTTTTTACATTTATCATTGATTACAATACCATCGACCTCTTTATCCGTTCCATACTCAAAATCATATTGGTCACGCATAGAAATCAAAATATCATAAAATGCCTTTTCTTCAAAAGTAAGTCCTATTTTTCGAAAGCTTTCTCTATTTTCATTCATTGCTCTAAGAATAGCTAACGCCTGCTCTGTTGCAATTTTAATAATATCTTCTGAAACCTGTTCCTGTGCTTCACCTGCTTCTTCCGCAGAAAGATGTTTACGTCTCTCATGGTATTCTGCAATAGTCTTTTCCAACATTTCCTGATATGTCTTTGCAGCTAATCTGTTAACTTTCCCATACTCCTTAATCTGTTTACGAAGCATTTTAACAAGAAGTTCTAGCTTAGTCGCCGGCATCTTAACATCGGATAGCTTTTCAAAATATTCTGGTGAAAAGATATCTTCTTCCTCACCACTTTCAAGGACACTCTCAACCTGATTATATTTTAACGCTTCCTCCACCATCTTAGAAACTGCACGATTCATACTGTCGGTATCTACTTCACTTGTCCCACTCATTTTACGGACAAAACCTGCTATTGCCATAAAGCATTGTGCCAAAGCAGATTCTTCTTCTCCCAAATATCCTGAAGGCTGACATATATCAAATGCCATTCTCATACGTTTAACAGTCTTCAGAAAATATGTTTTAAAAGATACTGTCTGAGGACCTTTTTTCCCTTCTGACTGCAACTCCTGAATTGATACAAAAACATATTCTGCTGCTTTGGCAAGAAGCCTGTATCGGTCAATCGGATTGCATTCCATATTTATAAATGGTGTTAAATCATAGCCTGTAAACATATTTTTTAGCACTTCCAATTCTTCCCTAAATACCGATGTAGCCTGCTCAACATCATCAGAAGTTGGTACAACCGATGTATTTCCACCATATAATTTCATGGCTTCACGCATATTATCACGGATTCCAATATAATCAATTACCATACCATATTCTTTTCCCGGATACTTTCTGTTTACACGGCTTATGGTCTGTATTAACAAATGCTTTTTTAATGGTTTATCATTATATAAATATGTGAGACACGGAACATCAAACCCAGTAATCCACATATCTACAACAATGACTATACGGAAATTTGACTTTTCCTGCTTAAAAGCAGCATCTAACTCTTCGGAACGTTTATCATTCTTAACGCCACCAAGATAGTTATACATATCCTGCTCATCATTTTTTCCAACACTAGATACCATTGCAATAAGTGGCATAGGTTTCAATTCATTTAATTCTTCATCTGTTACATCAGTACCATCCGACACTTTCTTTTCTTCAAACCATTCAGGATACTTATCTTTAAATTTCGACAATAAAGCATAAGCAATCTTTCTATTAGAACAAACCACCATTGCTTTCTGTATTCTATTTGGATCTGCATCACAGGCTGAAACATAATGATTATGAATATCTGTAGCAAGACGCTCTAATCTGGAAGGTTCCCCAAGAATTATTTCCATAGAACTCATTGCCTTCTTACTTGCTTCGACATCTTCAAAAGTAGCACCATCATCAGCACACTTTTTATAGTAGTCCTCAATCTCTTTTACCTTGTTTTTATCAAGTAATACTTTTGCAATACGAGGATGATATTTAATAGAAACAGTAAGTCCATCTGCAACAGCCTGATCCATCGTATATCTATCAATTTCATCACCAAAAGTCTGATATGTTTCTGCAATAGGTGTTCCTGTAAATCCTACAAATGTAGCCTGTGGAAATGCCTCTTTTAACACCTTTGCATATGGCTTTGATACCATAGCTTTCATATTCGCATCCGCATCTTTACTGAATTGAATTTTTTTAGAATGTTCAAGCTGAGTTCTATGTGCTTCATCAGAGAAGCATATAATATTCTGTCTGTCATTGATAAGACCTATTTTGTCATCTTCCCTATCACAAAACTTCTGAATAGTGCATATGTAGAATCCACCACTTTGTCTTGCTCCAAGTTCCTGTCTTAGTTGTGTTCTATTCTTAACAACAGAAACCTCTCCAAGATTAAGGAATTCTGTACTCTTTGTAAAAAGCTTCGCCCCCTGTTTTTGCAATTCATCTCTATCGACAATCAATATAATCGTTGGAGAACCTATCTCTGAGATATCTGTACAGCGTAATGCCAACTGACGTGCCAAAAATGCCATCGTATAAGTCTTACCACACCCCGTAGCCCCAAAATATGTACCGCCTCTTCCACTCTTGGTAACAACAGAATCTACAATGCTTTGCTTCAGAAGCCTCGCAGCAAAAAACTGTGGATAACGGCATACAATTTCCACTTCATCACTATCATAAATACTATCCTGAAAATAAATGTAATCTCTAAAGATTTCCAAAAAACGCTCAGGAGAATAAACACCCTTAATCATAGTTTCTGTTTCAGCAAATGGAAGTGTTGATACAGCATCTCCATCATTAACACGTCTCCAGGCATAAAAATGTTCATATGGTGTGCGAACTGTTCCTAATCTGGTTTTAACTCCATCAGAAATACAAGCTAAAGGACAGTAATGCAACAAATGAGGTATATCTCTCCAATAACGAATATTAATCTGCTCCCAAGCATCATAAATAGTCGCATTTGCATCAGCAGGGTTCTTCAATTCCATAATACATAATGGCATACCATTCACAAAGAGAATTACATCCGGTCTGCGGTTCTCTTTTTGACCATTATTTGTATATTCTACTGTAAACTGATTCACCACTCGAAAGATATTCTTAACACCATCCTTTTCAAAGTTAATCAGCGGTATCATTCTTGCAATACCATCTTTCGGAGTAAATTGGATACCATCCACCAACCAGTTGTACACCTTATGCAATGTTGCAAAATCACTCTCTGCACCCACAAGACGAACAGTATCATAAATCTGTGTCACTTCATCTTCTGTCAAATCAAGATTTCCATCTGCTATAAATTTCTTGAAATCATCCTCTATCAACACATCTCTTTTGGTAACACGAGAAAGCTTATTTCCAGAAGTATATTTCCATCCCTCTGTTTCTAAAAAGCCAATAAAGGCATATTCGTATTCTGATTCACAATAATGACCATTGTATTCTTTTAATCTAGCCATAGGCTTATGCCTCCTTTGCTTTTCTCGCCTCTTCTATAGAACCTTTAATTAGTATTGGGCAAATATCTTTTATCTGTTCTTTAAGTTTTTCGTTAATATCTCTGCGTTCATTATATGCGTTATATATTTGAACAATTGATTTTTGAACATTTAAATCCGGTACTGGTATTTCAATTTCATAAAAACGATCCATATCTAAATTTGTTCGTATACTTCCGTCACTCATAAACCAACCTAGTCGATCAACTTCTTTACGCAAAAACCACATCATTATATATTCCATCAAAACACTATTATCTTTTATTTCCAAGACCGTATATGCCGGTGAAATGATTACTGGTTCATCTTTATCAAAAAGTGCTATTCTAATACATTTATCTCTTCCTGTCTGCATTCCAGAAAAAACAAATTGCCCCTTTCTTACAATCTTATATTTAGATAAATCAACCCCATTTATATTTGCAACAGATGGCATAAATTGTTTAGTAATGTTTATTCCTTGAACGTCTTTTATCTCACTATTTATATTTCTACAATCAACTTCTTTAAAAACTTCACTCATCTTTTTCTTTTTCGATTTGTGTTTATACATATCAATCAATAGTTCAAAAGATAATTTTAAATCACTCATACAATATTCATAGTTCTTCTGATTCTCATTCATAGTATTATAAATTTCAATGTACTTTTGCTGTACTGAAAGAGGTGGTAATTCCAATTCAATATCACAAAACACATCCCAATCAAGATTTGAACGAATGCTTCCATCACTACAAAACGCTCCATATCTATCCATTTCGTTAGATAGAAATTTAATAAAGAAATACAATGGATTAACAACATTCGTTGCTATCACTTCAAACATTGTATATGCTGGAGACACTAATATTGGAGCATCCCCATTATACATACTAACCCTTATACACTCATCTCTGCCTGTTTGCATGCCACTATAAACAAAACGATTCTTTCTAACCACTTTATACTTAGTTTCATCTAATCCTTCAGTATTTGCGACTGTCGGCATAAACTCTTTTTTTATATTAATTCCATAAAAATCTCTTATACCAAGATTATTTCTTTCATCAACTATTTCTATCAATTCTCCAATTTTATATTTAGTCAATTCCATAACCAATCTCCCTAAATGCCTCTTCCAGCATCTGCTGGGATTTCTTTTCCTGCTTTAATATATCTTTCATCTCAGATTGAATACGAGCCATTTCCTTTTCATAATCAATATCTAAATCATGGTCAATAAACTCAATATATTTGCTTGGTGTAAGTGCCCAACCTTTACTTTCTATTTCGTCAATACCTACACTACGATAAAGTTCCGGTATTTCATAATTTACGCCATCGGTACCTTCAGATTGCCACGTATGGTATATAGCAGCAGCCTTCTCAATCTGCTCTGTAACCAAACGAACTTTCTTTTTACTCTCGCCCTTTACTGGATTTTCTGTCCATTGGCGCAAATCCATAAACAAGATTTCGTGCTCACGACTACGAAGTTTTCTGTCGTGATAGTTTCCACCTTTTTTATTCTGATTTAATATCCAAAGCGTTACGCTGATATCTGTAGTGATAAATAGTTCTCTTGGAAGAACTATAATTGCCTCCACTTTGTCATTCTGAATCAGTTTCTTACGGATTTCCAATGTATCGCTATCATTTAATGCTCCATTTGCAAGAAGAAATCCTGCTACTCCATCTGCCGGTTTTAAATGTGAAAGCATATGAAGAATCCAAGCATAATTTGCATTACTTTCTGGTGGTGTCTGATAATTATTCCAACGAGGGTCATTTTTTAAATTATCGTTATACCAACCTTTAAGATTGAAAGGTGGATTTGCCATAATATAATTAAAGTACAGCCCTTTGTGCAAGTCATGGGTAAATGATGAATCTGCTTCCTCTCCAAGATTATGACTAATTCCACGCAGTGCTAAATTCATTTTTGCAAGGCGATATGTAGCCGGTTCTTTTTCCTGTCCATACACATTTATTCCATTTAGATTTCCCTGCTTTGATTTTACCAACTCAGCACTCTGAATAAACATTCCTCCTGAACCACAGCAAGGATCATATAAAGTTCCATCATATGGCTCAATCATTGTTGCAATAAGCTGTACTACATCATGAGGTGTATAGAATTCTCCCTCCTCTTTTGTAGCATTTACCGCAAACTCTTTAAGAAAATATTCATACACACGTCCGATAAGATCCTTTTCCTCCCCAAACGCTTTATGACTAATTTTATTTACTTCATCAACAATCTTCTTTATATCATTCGCAGCCAGATTACGTGCTGTAAATGTACCTTTTACAAAACATCCTTTTAATTGTGGATCCTCTTCCTCAAGTCTTTGTAATGCTGTATCTAATGCAACATTTAACTTAGGAGCAGGTGTATTGATAATTGTTGACCATCTGGCTTCTGGCGGTAAATTATATGTACCATCTGCAAAAGTAGCATCATCAAAGAATGCTGCTCTGATATTTTCATCCTCTGGATCCAATCCCTGTTCTTTAAGCGTCTGCTTTAGTTTTTCAACGCCATCCTCATACTTTTCACCAATAAATCTTAAGAATACAAGTGTAAGCATCATATCCCTTTTCTCAAAAAATGAACCAGAGTTACGCGCTGCACGTAAATAATCTCTACAATTAAATAAAATACTATCTATGTTTAATGCCTTTTCAACTGTTTTCTTCTTCGCCATATTATTTTTCTTCCCTTTCCTCGTCTGGAACAAATTCCATAATATCCTGTATATTGCAATGCAATACATTACATATTTTTTCCAGAACCTGTGTATTTACGTGCTCATTCTTTCCTAATTTAGCCAAAGCATTTGTGGTAATTCCAGCCTTTTCTCTAAGGTCTATCTTCATCATATTTTCATCTATTAATTTTTTCCATAATCTGTTGTATCTGATTGCCATTGCTAATCCCTTTCGTATCATCACAACTATTTATTACTTCTTTAGTATATCATTTGAATCATTTTAATTCAATCTTAAATTGATTTTTTCAATCTGTTATACATCTGACTATATCTAACCCATACTTATAGAAGGGGCTGTCGCAAAATCATCAAATTAGATGATTGAGCGACAGCCCCCTCAGCAAATGCTATAGCAGTAAATCTTCCATATGGTCCAGCACCATTAACAGAAAAAAAGACATCTGCCAAAATCATACAGATGCCTCAAAGAAAGATAATTTAACACAAACCTACACTGATTTGCCACCGAAACGATGTGATACAGAGTAGTTGCTATTAGTAGCAAAATAGTAGCAGAGCAAAAGAAAAAGTCTCGGAAGCCGCTTGTTTAGCGGGTTCCAAGACTTGTGGCTACTATTCAAACTCGACAATTACTAATCAATTTTGTTTAGATATTGTTTGTTGCCGTGTTTGCTTTTCTTTCGATTTTTTGATTTATCCATATTATCCTGCCTATATGGGCTGATGTTATCAATTTGTTATCGGTATTGATAACACCCGCTCCGTAGCTGTGGATAATAGCAATATATTCCGATTCAGATTATAAGCGGTTTTGCTTAGGAAATCAACACCATATTACAAAATACAATAAAATAAATCTTGCAATAAATATTTTTCCACTATCCCAACAAATTGGAATTTACTTTAATAAATATTTTTCAAACGCTTTATGATTATCAAAGTGGACT
>OKRR01001937.1_pt1 | contig 16559 bp, 14 predicted proteins | sample 1601211 | NCBI WGS metagenome assembly OKRR01 (sample SAMEA3541525, study PRJEB24748) | human gut metagenome | biome: human gut; feature: human-associated habitat; material: faeces | place: China | collected 2012
TCTGAGGATTAAGAGTACATCTGTAGGTCCTCACAGAGATGATATTGCTTTTCTTGTCAGTGATATAGATATCAGAAAATACGGATCGCAGGGACAGCAGCGTACAGCAGCTCTGTCTTTGAAATTATCTGAAATAGAGCTTGTGAAACAATCGATTCATGACACACCCGTTTTATTACTTGACGATGTGTTGTCTGAACTTGATAAACACAGGCAAAACTATCTATTAGATAGTATACATGATATACAGACACTCATTACCTGTACAGGTGTGGACGAGTTTGTAAATCATCGTTTTTCTATAAATAAAGTGTTCCATGTCCAGAATGGGCAGGTAACGAAAGAAAATTAGGAGGATTAGAATGAGTACAGAAAAAGTACAGCACGAGTATGGTGCAGACGAAATCCAAATACTGGAAGGGCTTGAAGCTGTTAGAAAGCGCCCGGGTATGTATATAGGTAGTACGTCCTCACGCGGACTTCACCATCTGGTATATGAGATTGTGGATAATGCGGTGGATGAAGCACTGGCAGGATTCTGTGATACAATCTTCGTAAGTATTAATAAAGACAATTCCATTACGGTTGTAGATAATGGACGTGGAATACCGGTAGGTATCAATCATAAAGCAGGTCTTCCGGCAGTTGAAGTTGTATTTACCATTCTTCATGCCGGCGGAAAATTTGGCGGCGGGGGCTATAAGGTGTCCGGCGGTCTTCATGGAGTTGGAGCATCGGTAGTAAATGCTCTTTCTAACTGGCTTGAGGTTGAAATCTATAATGAGGGAAAAATATACAGACAGCGTTATGAGCGTGGAAAAACAATTTACAAATTAAAAGTTGTCGGAGAATGTGATCCTGAGAAGACAGGAACAAAAGTAACATTCTTGCCGGATGATACAATTTTTGAAGAAACTGTTTTTGAGTATGATATTTTAAAACAGCGCTTTAGAGAAATGGCATTTTTGACAGCTGGATTAAAGATTGTTCTTCGAGACAAAAGAGAAGAAGAAGCTGTAGAAAAGACATTCCACTATGAAGGCGGTATCAAAGAGTTTGTAGCATATTTAAATAAAAGCAAAACTCCGCTGTATGAAGATATTATCTACTGTGAAGGTAATGTAAATAACGTGGAAGTAGAAGTAGCGATGCAGCACAATGATTCTTACAGTGATAATACGTATGGATTTGTAAATAATATTACAACTCCGGAAGGCGGAACCCATATTGTAGGATTTCGTAATGCGTTGACAAAGACATTTAATGATTACGCAAGAAAGAATAAACTATTAAAAGACAGTGAGCCGAATCTATCAGGTGAAGATATCAGAGAAGGCCTTACTGCGATTATCAGTGTAAAAATTGAAGATCCTCAGTTTGAAGGTCAGACAAAACAAAAGCTTGGAAACAGTGAAGCAAGAGGAGCTGTTGACAATGTTGTAAGTAAGCAGCTTGAGATTTATCTGGAACAGAATCCGACTATTGCGAAAATGACAGTGGAAAAATCTGTGATGGCTCAGCGTGCAAGAGAAGCCGCAAGAAAGGCAAGAGATCTTACAAGAAGAAAATCTGCTCTTGAGGGCATGTCTCTTCCAGGTAAACTTGCAGATTGTTCTGACAAAGATCCGAAAAACTGTGAAATCTATATCGTAGAGGGGGATTCTGCCGGAGGTTCTGCAAAGACAGCGAGAGACAGAGCTACACAGGCAATTCTTCCACTTCGTGGTAAAATCTTAAATGTAGAAAAAGCAAGGCTTGATAAGATTTACAGCAATGCAGAGATCAAAGCAATGATCACGGCATTCGGAACGGGAATCCATGATGATTTTGACATCTCCAAACTTCGTTATCATAAGATTATCATTATGACAGATGCGGATGTGGACGGTGCTCATATCAGTACGCTTCTTCTTACATTTTTATATAGGTTTATGCCGGATCTTATTAAAGAAGGGTATGTATATCTGGCTCAGCCGCCTCTGTACAAGCTGGAAAAGAACAAAAAAGTATGGTATGCATACAGTGATGAAGAACTGGACAGCATTTTGCAGGAAGTCGGACGTGACGGAAATAATAAGATTCAGCGTTATAAAGGTCTTGGAGAGATGGATGCAGAACAGCTTTGGGAAACTACTATGGATCCGGAACATCGCGTCTTATTAAGAGTTACAATGGATGAAGAGACAACCAGTGAATTAGATCTTACATTTACGACCTTAATGGGGGATAAAGTAGAGCCAAGACGAGAATTCATTGAAGAAAATGCAAAATATGTAAAGAACTTAGACGTATAGGAGGTAAAACATAATGGAAGATAATATTTTCGATAAAGTCCACGAAGTGGATCTGAAAAAAACGATGGAAACCTCCTACATTGATTATGCGATGAGTGTTATTGCTTCTCGTGCACTTCCGGATGTAAGAGATGGATTAAAACCGGTTCAGAGAAGAATCCTTTATTCCATGATTGAATTAAATAATGGACCGGATAAGCCGCACAGAAAATGCGCCCGTATTGTCGGTGATACAATGGGTAAATATCATCCTCACGGTGACAGTTCAATCTATGGCGCGTTGGTAAATATGGCCCAGGAGTGGTCTACCAGATACCCGCTTGTAGACGGCCATGGAAACTTTGGTTCTGTGGATGGTGACGGCGCTGCCGCCATGCGTTATACAGAGGCAAGGTTAAGTAAGATTTCTATGGAATTAACTGCAGATATCAACAAAAATACAGTTGATTTTGCACCTAACTTTGATGAGACTGAAAAAGAGCCGGTTGTACTTCCGGCGAGATTTCCGAATCTTCTCGTAAATGGAACTTCCGGTATCGCTGTTGGTATGGCAACGAATATACCGCCTCACAATTTGAAGGAAATTATCAATGCAGTTGTCAAGATTATTGATGATCAGATTGCAGATAAAGAAGAGACAACGATAGAAGAGATATTAGAAATCGTAAAAGGTCCTGATTTTCCAACAGGCGGCACAATTCTCGGAACAAGAGGAATTGAGGAAGCTTATCGTACAGGAAGAGGAAAAATCCGTGTTCGTGCAGTGACAAATATTGAGACAATGCCTAACGGAAAGAGCAGAATCATTGTTACTGAACTTCCTTATATGGTAAATAAAGCCCGTCTGATCGAGAAAATTGCTGAGATGGTAAGAGATAAACGAATTGATGGAATCACAGATCTAAGTGATCAGTCAAGCCGTGAAGGAATGAGAGTTGTTATTGAACTTCGAAGAGATGTCAATGCAAATGTAATCCTGAATCAGTTATTTAAGCATACACAGCTTCAGGATACATTCGGTGTTATTATGTTAGCGCTTGTAAATAATGAGCCTAAAGTCATGAATCTTCTTGAGATGTTGCATCATTACTTGAAGCATCAGGAAGAAGTTGTGACACGCCGTACCCAGTATGAATTAAATAAAGCAGAAGAGCGTGCTCATATTTTAGAAGGATTATTAATTGCTCTTGATAACATTGACGAAGTAATTAAGATTATAAGAGGATCTCAGACTGTTCAGATAGCAAAAGCAGAATTAATCGAAAGATTTGGATTATCTGAAGTGCAGGCACAGGCAATTGTGGATATGCGTCTGCGTGCTCTTACCGGTCTGGAAAGAGAAAAGCTGGAAGCAGAATATAAAGAACTGATGGAGCAGATCAGCAGATTGAAAGCTATTCTTGCAGACAGAAAATTACTTCTTGAAGTGATCAGAGAAGAAATTATTGTGATTCGCGATAAATACGGAGATGAGAGAAGAACCTCTATCGGATTTGATGAATTTGATATTTCTATGGAAGATCTGATCCCGAAGGAAGAAGTTGTAATTACAATGACGAAGCTTGGCTATATCAAGCGTATGTCAAATGATACTTTCAAGGCGCAGAACCGTGGAGGTAAAGGAATCAAAGGTATGCAGACTCTGGAAGAAGACTATGTAGAAGAGTTGTTTATGACTCACAGCCATCACTATATTATGTTCTTTACAAATACAGGACGTGTATATAGGTTGAAAGGTTATGAAATTCCGGAGGCAAGTCGTACTTCCAGAGGAACAGCGATTATCAATCTTCTTCAATTAATGCCGGGTGAGAAGATCAGTGCAGTAATTCCGATTGATGAATATCGTGATGGTGAATATCTCTTCATGGCAACCAAGAAAGGTCTTGTAAAGAAAACTCCGATCAAAGAGTATGCAAATGTAAGAAAAACAGGATTGGCAGCTATCACACTTCGGGAAGAAGACGAATTGATCGAGGTAAAATATACAAATAATGAACAGGATATCCTTATGGTGACAAAATATGGTCAGTGTATCCGGTTTAGCGAAAAAGATGTACGTTCTACAGGAAGAACTTCTATGGGAGTGCGTGGAATGAATCTCTCTGATCGGGACGAAGTAATCGGAATGCAGCTTGACTCACAGGGAAGTGAACTTCTCATCGTATCTGAGAAGGGTATGGGAAAACGTACGGATATGATTGAATTTACTCGACAGAACCGTGGCGGTAAAGGTGTGAAATGTTATAAGATCACTGAAAAGACCGGTAATGTTGTAGGTGTTAAAGCAGTCAATGAAGATGATGAGATTATGATCATCAATACAGAGGGAATTATCATTCGTATGAAATGTGAAGGAATCTCTGTTCTTGGAAGAATTACTTCCGGTGTGAAACTGATTAATTTAAAAGAAGGCGATATTGTAGCCAGCATCGCAAAAGTAAGAAAAGGCGATGAAGAGGAAGACCAAAATGAAACTGATTAAAAATGGAGAGATATATGCGCCGAAGTATCTTGGAAAAAAAGATTTATTGATATGCAATGAGAAGATTGAATATATTGCAGATCAAATAACAGAAGTACCGGAGTATTGTGAAGTGATCGATGCTCAGGGAAAATATGTGATACCTGGGCTGATTGATCAGCATGTGCATGTAACGGGAGGCGGAGGAGAAGGAAGTTTCCATACTCGTACTCCGGAGCTTCAATTATCTGAGATGATCGAAGGAGGAATTACAACCGTTGTAGGGCTCCTTGGAACAGATGGGATTACAAGAAGCATAGAAAATTTATACGCAAAAGTAATGGCACTGAATGAAGAAGGTGTCAGCGCTTATATGATAACGGGAGCTTATGGATATCCTAGTCCGACGATTACCGGAGAAGCAGATAAGGACATTGTATTTATTGAAAAAGTTCTCGGTGTGAAATTGGCAATTTCAGATCATAGAGCTCCAAACGTTACACTAGATGAATTGATCGGACTAGCCAGTAAAACAAGAGTGGCTGGTATGTTAAGTGGAAAACCGGGAATAGTTGTACTTCATATGGGAGACGCAGAAGCAGGATTGGAACCTGTATTTGAAGCATTAAAGAAAACTGCAATTCCGGAAGGAATCTTCCGTCCTACTCATGTAAACCGCAATCCGGCTCTTATGAAACAATCATACAGATTTCTTGAAATGGGAGGTTATATTGATCTGACTTGTGGAATGACGGGTGAAGACAGACCTGCCGATTGTGTGAAAGAATGTTTAAAAAGAGGACTTCCGACGGAACATATTACAATCAGTTCTGACGGACATGGAAGCTGGTCGAATTACGCTGAAGATGGAACACTCTTAGAAATAGGTGTTTCCGGTGTCAGAAGCCTTTTAAAAGAGATGCAGTACATGGTAAAGGAAAATCAACTGAGTTTGGAAGAGGCTCTTCCATATGTGACATCCAATGTAGCCGATGCAATTGGACTTAATAATAAAAAAGGAAAGCTTATAGAGCAAGCGGATGCAGATATTCTCATTTTGGATAAGAATATGGAATTAAGTTCGGTGATAGCACGTGGACAGGTTATGATACAATGTGGAAAACTCTTAAAAAAAGGAACTTATGAGTAGAAATAAGTAAAAGACAGGCGAAAGAAAAGAGAGTGCCACTCAATGATCTAAAGAGATGATTGGGTGACACCCTCTTTTTTATGTACAGATCATGTTATGAATTTATTTTTTATAATCTTCAAATACTGCTACAACCTTTTTCATTTCTTCTTCGGAGAAACGCTGGTCACAGCAGATAGACATGATGTGTCCATAAACATATTCTGCTTTCGGATAACCGGTAATGTCAATAAATGGCGGTACCGGCCAGTAAATCTTTGGAGGGACCTCATTGGCAGCGAGATGTTCCATAAGAGCATTACGATTATCCACAAGAAATGGGAAGAACATCGGGCATACATCATCCGGAAGCTCTGTGAATATAGGTCTTACTTCTGGGTTCTTTGGAAGATGCTTCAGAAGGTAAGCGAAATTTTTACGTCGTTTTTCAATGGCATTGTCAATAGGATAATGAAGAATTGTTTCCAGTGATTTAGGATCTCCTTCTTGAATATCATAAATTTTGCGAAGTTCCCACTCTGCTTTCCAGAATGCATCCTGACTTTTTTTATTTAATTCTTCATTATTCGTATGCTCATATTCATGACGGGTAGACAGTGCATAATCACGTACACTGAGATGATGTTCATCGGCAGGAAGAGGAGTAACCTGAAAAGTGCCCCCGCATTTGAAAGCAAGACCTCCGGAAATCACTCCCATCCATTTACGAAGACTTACTGCAACATAATCAACATCAGCAAAGCATCCGGATGGTGAAAGAGCAGTGTGAGTAGTATCCTGCATGACAGTTACACCGTGATGTCTGCATTTCCTGACAAATTCAGAATCAAAAGTAGAAAATCCATAATAACCGGTAATGAGAAGAAAACTGATTTTGTCGATCAAAGTTTCATCAAATTGCGGTACAAGATGTTCGTCTACATCATAATAGTAGATTTCATAGTTTGCTTTGACGAAACAACCGGTTACTGTTTCACAGGTGTAAGATGGCAGATAGGCTACCCGTCTCTGATCAGTTAGCATAGAGTCTTGCAAACAGTAATAAATGGCACATCGTCCTGACATTAAATGTTTCATGTCTGTGGCTGATGGACACATTCTGATTGCATAATTTGTTTCTGCTCCTGATGTTTCTTCATACGGAAAAAATCCTCCAATTTCCATAAATATTACCTCCTTTGTATTTATATATTCTTTATGAAGAAAGAGTATCCATAAAATCCTGCCTTTTTGCTGGTGGCAGAAGATCCATAGCAAGGTAAGAAGAAATTAAGTTAACCATTGCTATCGGAAGAGTTAATGAATTATAAAAAATCTCAGTTTTGGTTTGGCAGATCAATATATATTGACTAAAAGGTACAGCTGGAGAAGAATGGTCATCTGTGATAGTGAGTATAGAAGCACAACTTTTTTCTGCTTTTTTTGCAATACTTTCCATAGGAAAATAATATTTTGGAAAAGAAAAGAAAATTACCATGTCATCTTCATTCAATGATTCCAGTTGCTTTTGAGTATCGGCAATATCTTCAAGATCTACAAGAGATACATTCAAAAATAAAAGCCTCATTCGAAATGCAAGAAATTCACCGGGAATTTTGGAAATATCGTGAGCAAATATGAAGATTCGTTTTTTTTCTTTTATTGTTTTACATATGTTTGCAATATCATTCGGATTGAGAGTTGAGAAAAAATCGGAAGCTGCTTTTATCTCCGTATTACATATATTTAAAAGAAGTGCCGCTTTTTCTGATTCATTCGGACATGTGTTTGTCGGTATATTATAGTCAGATGCTGAAACTTTTTGAATCATATGTTGTGTATAATTACGAAATTCATCTTTCAATTCTAAAAAACTGTTACAGCCTACTTTCTGACAGAAACGAAGAAGGGTAAGTTCTGAAGATGAAGTGTTGTGGCTTAACTGTGCGAGCGTTATATAACAAATATCTCCCGGATTTGATGTCATGTAATCTGCAATACTTTTTTGTTTTCTTGTAAACTGCGGATATAGTTCTTTAATTCGATCTAAAATATTCATAGAAATCTCCTTTAAGTAAAGAAATATTTATCTTACAAAATATAAAGTAAATACTTTACTTTTTGTATTATATCATGTATAGTTTAAAATATAAAGTAAAGTATGCACTTTATTTACAAAAAATTTGTACTGAGGGCAGAAATGTATTAAAGTGACAGAAAATTCAACAAAAGGAGGAATGAAGTACCTATGAAAAAATTATTTGAAAAACATTTTGAGGGAACATGGACGGTTATATTTTTAATCTGTTTCTTTTTTATCATGATTCCTTTTCCTTTTTTCTACAGTGAGACATACATCCCATCCCTTGGTGGTGTTCCATCTTATGTGTATGGATGGTTGATCAATGCAGCAGTTGTATTTGGTTTAATTGGTGTATATTACAAAATGTGTATGAAGAGAAAAGAATATCATGTATATGATGAAGAAAATAAGGATGATAAGAAGGAGGAACAGAAATAATGGGAGCAGCAGTACAACCATCACCAGGACCATTTTATACTGTCCTGATTATTTATCTTGGAGTTATGGCATTTATTGGCTGGTATGCAAGTCGTAAAACTTCCAGTTTAGGAGACTTTTTCGTCCTCAGCGGAAAAGCAGGAGCAATCGTTAGTGGTATTGCATATTTTTCTACACAGTTTTCTATGGGAACATTCCTTGGAACACCGGGAACAATCTATGGAGTCGGATATGCCGGTATGGCAATCTCTATACCGGGCGCAGTATTCTGTATGATTCTTCCGGCAATTTTAATGGGAAGAAAGTTAGTTACATTGGGACATGAATATGGTTTTCTTACAATGGCTGACTACTTGTCTGATCGTTATCATTCTAAAAAAATGGGTGGTATTCTCGGAGTTATGATGTTGTTCTTCTTAATTCCTATGATGGGAGCACAGATTATTGGAGCAGGTGTCATCGTTCATGTATTTACAGGTCTTCCGGAGTGGGTAGGAGTTATAGGAATGGGAATCGTAGTAATTCTCTACTGTATGACCGGCGGTATGAAAGGTGCTATGATGACAGATGTAATTCAAGGTTCACTTATGATTGCAACTGCAGTTATTACATTTGTCGTATCTGTCGTAATGGGTGGAGGATTTGAAAATATTAACCATACATTACAGGGAATGAATGAAGCATATCTTACATTCCCAGGGGCAAATGGATATATGCCATGGGCATATTATGTGTCTAATATTGTACTTTGGGCATTCTTTACAATGGGACAGCCTCATTTATTTACAAAGTTCTTTACTATGAAAGATCATAAGACTATGTTCAAGGCAATCTTCCTTGGAACGGGCGGAATGTTAGTATCTGCAACTTTGATCGAATGGGCAGGCGTAAATGGTATTGCATCTATTCAAGGAATTGAAAAGGCAGACCAGATTGTACCGCTTATTCTTCAGAGAGGCTTAAATCCGTTCTTAGCTTCTATCTTTATTGCGGGTATTGTAGCGGCAGGAATGTCTACCATTGATGGAATTCTTGTTACAACAACCGGAGCGGTTACAAGAGATATTTATCAGAAAATTATTAATAAAAAAGCGGATGATAACAGTGTTATGAAGTTATCTAAAGTAGTAACAGTGTTAATCGGTGTTGTTGTTATTTGTTTTGGTGTATTCCAGCCTGGAAGTATTTTTGAAATTAATCTTTTTGCATTTTCAGGAATGGCAATTTTTGTAGTACCTGTCTTGTTTGGAATGTACTGGAAAAAATCAACAGCGGCAGGAGCAATTGCTTCAATCGTAGTAGGTGTTATTGCACTTCTTGCATTTACACTAGTTCCGGAAGTAAAAGCGTTGGCATTTGGATTCCACGCATTGTTCCCGGCAACAATTTTAGGTTCTGTTACAATGATCATCATTAGCTTATTGACGCAGAAACCACCTCAGGAAACAATTGACCGTCATTTCCTTGTTTTTAATAAATAGGGATTTTAAGGAGGAATAGTTATGTATTTGGGAAAAATGACAACCTTACAGGCAAAGGAAGCCTTTGAAAAAGATCCGATTATCGTAATTCCGGTAGGAAGTACAGAACAGCATGGAACACAGAGTGCTCTTGGAACAGACTATATGGTTCCGTCTTATATTGCGGATCATATTGCGGATATGGAGAATGTAATTGTAGCTCCAAGTGTAAATTACGGAGTATGCCCGTATCACTTGAGTTTTGAGGGAAGTGTCAATATTGGATATGAGGGACTATATATGGTTCTTCATGGAATTATGGATTCCTTAATGCAGCACGGTGCAAAGAGATTTCTCGTATTAAACGGGCATGGTGGAAATACTCCATCTATCGACAGAGCAGCGTTAGAGGTTTATCACAAAGGCGGTATCTGTGCACAAATTGACTGGTGGAGTCTCGTAGCGCAACTTGACAGTAAATACAACGGGGGACATGGTGATATACTGGAAACAGCAGTTATGATGGCAATTGATCCGGAATCTGTACATATGGAGCTTAGTCAGCCAATGAATGCACAGCATCCGACAGAAAATGTAAAGGCTGCTTATATTCAGGCAGTAGACTATAAGGGAGGAATCGTACGCCTTGTAAGAGATACAAAAGAAATTGCACCAAGTGGCTGGTTTGGACCGTTTGATCCAAAAGAAGCCACTGTGGAATTGGGGCAGGGAGCACTTGACCTTTCTGTAGAGTATGTTCGTGGTTTTATTGATGAATTTCGGAAAATTAATTAAATTTTTCTGAGGTAAGTTTGAGAAATTCTTTCATAGCCCGACTGAAATATTTTCCGGATTTCCAATAAAAAAACAGATTTCTACAACTGAGTTTAGAATCCAGCTTATAGTAAACTACATTGGGATGAGAAGGAACTTGACGGATTAAGGTATCGCTGATGAAAGAAATTCCCATTCCTGAACAGGTAATATTATAAGAAGTCATTTGCTGGTCAAGTTCAAATAATATGTGTGGTGTGATACTTTGTTTTTGTAAAATATCTATAGCACGTTTTCTTGTATCGTTGTTCGGTTTTAACAGAATAAAAGAATCTTGTTTAAAAAAATTCAGAGGAACAGATTCAACGGATTCATCTAAAAAGGAACCGTCTCTTATCATATCTGTAGAGATTTGATAAGAGGTGGTTTTTTTTGCAGAATCTAAATATTTAGGAACAGCAAGAAGAAGATGCTCTGTATGGTAGTGGCTGTGAGAAAATATTTCTTCATCCAAGATACAATTATCAATCATAAAGTCAATCTTTCCGTTTCTTAAAAGCTCAGAAAGTTTGGAAGTGTTTTCTTCAATCAATTTTATTTTCACAAGCGGAAAACGCTTGGAAAATTCGCTCATTAGAGGTGGAAGTACCCAAGAAGAAAAAAGCGTACTTCCGCCGAGGATAAGATTGCCGGTTTTTAAGCCATCCCAATCGTTGACAAAATTAGAAAATTCGTGTTCCAGAGAGTAAATATGCTCTATATACTGGATATATTTTTCTCCGCATTCTGTAAGAGTTAATGGCTTTGTGCTTCTATCAAAGATAGGAGCGCCTATCTTCTTTTCGATTCGTTTTACGGTAGCGCTCAAAGAAGGTTGAGAAATAAATAATTTCTTTGCAGCTTTGGAAAAACTTTTTTCTTTATAAACGGTATAGATGTATTCCATTCCTTGAAACATGATTTTAACTCCTAACATAACTATAAAGTTATAATTATAATAAAAATATATGTATTTGATTATATTTTAATAGATAGATACAATGAAATCAATAAGAAAGGTAACAAGAAAATATATCGTTGGAGGAAATGAAAAAATGGATGAGCAAAAAAAAGATTATCGTGTAGAACAGGATTCAATTGGAACGAAAGATGTTCCTAAATCGGTGTATTATGGTGTTCAGTCACTTCGTGCAGCTGAAAATTTTCATATTACAGGATTAAATATGCATCCGGAAATTATCAATAGTCTTGCATACATTAAAAAGGCAGCTGCAATTACAAACTGTGAGGTCGGTATTTTAGACAAAACAATCGCAGATGCAATCGTAAAAGCCTGTGACGAAATTTTAAAAGGAAAATTGCATGATAATTTCATTGTGGATCCGATTCAAGGAGGAGCAGGAACATCTTTAAATATGAATGCCAATGAAGTAATTGCGAATCGCGCGATTGAAATACTTGGCGGAAAAAAGGGAGATTATTCTATTGTTAATCCGAATGACCACGTAAACTGTGGACAATCTACAAACGATGTAATTCCGACAGCAGGAAAAATGACTTCGCTTCGTCTGTTGAAAAATTTGAAATATGAGTTAGAACTTTTATATGAGGCACTCTGCAGAAAATCAGAAGAGTTTGATCATGTTATCAAAATGGGGCGTACACAGATGCAGGATGCTGTGCCGATTCGACTCGGACAGGAATTTGGGGCTTATTCTGTAGCCATCCAGAGAGATATTCGTCGCATGGATAAAGCAATGGATGAAATGCGTGCTTTAAATATGGGAGGTACAGCTGTAGGAACCGGAATTAATGCGGATAAAAATTATCTGAAGAGGATTGTTCCAAATATTGCAGAAATATCGGGAATAGATTTTATTCAGGCATTTGACTTGATTGATTCTACACAGAATCTGGATTCATTTGTGGCTGTTTCCGGAGCAATCAAAGCATGTGCAGTGACACTATCTAAGATTGCAAATGATCTTCGTCTTATGTCATCAGGACCAAGAGCCGGCTTCCATGAAATTAATCTTCCGGAGAGACAAAACGGTTCTTCCATTATGCCTGGAAAAGTAAATCCTGTAATTCCAGAAGTAGTTAATCAGGTTGCATTTAATATTATCGGAAACGACCTTACAATTACGATGGCTGCAGAGGCAGGACAGCTTGAATTAAATGCATTTGAACCGATTATATTCTATTGTATGTTCCAGTCTATAGATACATTAGCATATGCAGTTCAGACGTTTGTAGAAAAATGTGTGAAAGGGATTACTGCCAATGAGACAAGATGTCGTTATCTTGTGGAGAACAGCGTTGGGATTATTACTGCAATCTGTCCGCATGTAGGATATCAGAAGGCAGCAGATATAGCTAAAAAAGCAATGAAAACAGGAGAGTCTGTCAGAAGTTTAATTTTACAAGAAAAACTTCTCGACGAAGAAGAATTAGATATTATTTTAGAGCCAACACAGATGACAGAACCGGGAATATCAGGAAAAGAATTGTTGCTTAAGAATGCAGAAGGTTTATAATAAAACTATAAGAGTATTTATTATATAAGTAATTTGAATTTTCACACGGAAAGAGCAAAGGCAAAGAGGGTACTTAAAAAGGGAAAAAGGTGATAAAATATGAAAGCAACAAAAGAAATCGCAGTCGAAAAATTCAAAAAAGGATATAACTGCTGTCAAGCTGTAGCGTGTGCATATTGCGAGGAGCTTGGTGTCAAAGAAGAAGACATGTTCCGCATAACCGAAGGGTTTGGAAGTGGTATGGGAGGATTAAAAGATACTTGCGGTGCAGTGACAGGTATGTTTCTTATTATCAGTTTGTATAACAGTGCCGGTGATATGAATGATCCTAAGAAGACTAAAATGGACACTTACAAAAAATTCCGGGAGGCGGCTGCGGCTTTTGAAAAGAAAAACCGTTCTATTTACTGTCGCGATCTGAAAAATATGGATGGTCCTCAGCCATTGATCTGTTGTGTGCAATGTGTGGAAGATGCAGCTGCATGGATTGATGAAAATTTAAAGTAAAGAGATATAAGAAAAAGAGGGTGTCTGCCAATCGTTTTCTCTCAAATGATTGGCAGGCGACTTTTTTTGCAGATTATTTCAAATATATTCGCTTCGAGTATGTGAATAAATTTTCTCTTGAGATTTTTCTAAGTCTATCATATACTTGATTTATCAGAGAATTCTATTTTGATTATTCTAATATCATTTTGACCATTCGGTCAGAGGATTCCAGAAAAACTTATTAAGCACAAATAACAGATAGCAGGAAAGCGGTTGTATATTTGTAGAAGAATCTTTATAATAAAGTTATAAGTTTATCTTTGTACAAATGATTTGTCTTTTCTGCAAGGAAAGGAGTACAAAGATGAAAAGTAACGACAACACATTTATTATGTCACCCAAGGTGGATTTTTGTTTCAAGGAGCTTTTGAATGACGAAGATGTCAGACGGGGGTTTATAGCGGCGATATTGGGCGTCAAAGCAGATATGATTCAAAGAACAGAGCTGCTTCCTACATATTTAAGAAAACAACATCAAAAAGATAAGCTTGGAATTTTGGATATACGGGTAGTGTTGGAAAATGGTACGCAGATAGATATAGAAATGCAGGTTATTGCTTATGATTATTGGGCAGAACGCTCTTTGTTTTATCTTTGTAAGATGTTCTCAGAACAAATCCATGAAGGTGAGGATTATCAAGAGTTAAAGAAATGTATCCATGTGGGAATTTTAAATTTCATATTATTTGATGATGAAGAATATTACTCTAAATTCCATATATGGGAAGACAGCAGGAAACTATTGTATACGGATAAGATGGAAATTCATATTGTAGAACTTCCGAAACTTAAAAAATATCAGTATCCGGAAACAGAGTTACTCAGATGGGCGCGTTTCTTTAATGCAGAGAATAAGGAGGAAATGCAAATGGCCGTTCAGGGAGATAAATACATGGAAAAAGCATACAATCGTTTGGTAAATTTGAGTGCTGATGATGAAAAACGCCTGGAGTATGAAGAAAGACAAAAGGCAATTAGAGATTATAATCATATGATTAATAGTGGATGGCGTACGGGACATGCAAGGGGATATGCAGAAGGACATGCGGAAGGACTTGCAGAAGGACACGCGAAAGGACACGCAGAAGGACATGCGGAGGGCAGAATACAAGAGTGTATAGAAATATTACAGGAAATGGGAATATCTGAAGAAAAAATACAAGACAAGCTGGCACAGAAATTTTCATTGTCAGAAAAAGAAATAGAGGAATTTATGGAGAAATATTGGAAAAGAGCCGAGAGTTAGAAATCTCTCGGCTCTTAGTTTTTATCTTCTGAATTATCCTTAGGCATTATCTTTCTCATATTCACGAATCAAAATCTCAGCTACAGCAACTACTGTAAATTTCACCATCTCAATACAGTGGCATTTTCTCTCCGGAGAATTTCTGTCCGGGTAATCTTTAATTAAGATACGGCAGCAGGTGGCACCAAATTCTTTTTTGAATTTATCGTGAAATTCTTTCGTAAGTTCAAAACATCTGTTGATTTTTGGATCCCCCGGCGTGCTTCTTCCATATAAGAAACCGATACACATAGCTCCTCCGGCTACAGCACCGCAGAGACAACCTGCACCTCCCATTCCCCAAGGGAAACCGGAACTCATTGCAATGGCACTATCTGGAATGTCAAGTTCTAAAGCATCTCTGATTGCTGCAATTACAGATTCTGAGCAAGCAAACCCGGAAGTAAATATTTTAACAGCATTATCCTGTAACTTATTCATGTCAACATTTGTATTCATAGGTAAAGCCCCCTAACTATTAAAATGTATATTATTAATGTTATTGTACATCTTAGTTGTTAATATTTCAATTATATCTCCACTCTTTTAATAATGATAATTGGTGTTAGAAACTTTTTCTATATAAATGTGTAGAAATTACAATGGTAAATGGATTTTTACCATTTTTTCTCCAAATGTCAATATACAAATCAAATCTTTTATCTTTACTTTCAAAGGTACTGCCCTTATACTAGGAAACAGAGAAGTTTACAGATAAAAAGGAGTTATTACGAATATGAAGCGGATTTTAATGATGGTATTTCGAAATATTCTTCTTGTTCCATACATGTGGATTAAATTATGTTATCATGCCAGTCATGTGGATAAATATACAGAAGAAGAACATTACAAAATGCTTCGATATATTACATATCGTGCAAATAAAGGTGGAAACGTAATTATAGATGTACACGGGCAGGAAAACATTCCGAAAGAAAATGGATTTATGTTTTTTCCAAATCATCAAGGAATGTATGATGTTCTGGCAATTATTGATGCGTGTCCAAAGCCATTTTCTGTTGTTGCAAAGAAAGAAGTTGCTAATGTACCGTTTTTAAAGCAGGTATTTGCGTGTATGAAAGCATATATGCTGGATCGAGAAGATGTGCGACAGGCAATGGAAGTTATTGTTAATGTAACCAAGGAAGTTAAAAAAGGAAGAAACTATTTGATTTTTGCAGAAGGTACACGATCTAAAAAAGGAAACCAGATTCAGGACTTTAAAGGAGGAAGTTTCAAATCTGCGACAAAAGCAAGATGTCCCATTGTTCCGGTGGCATTGATTGATTCATTTAAACCATTTGACACAAATTCTATCACTCCGGTTACAGTTCAGGTCCATTTTTTAGAACCGCTTCTATATGAAGAGTATAAAGATATGAAGACAAATGAAATTGCAGAAACCGTAAAAGAAAGAATACAAAATAAGATTAATGAAAACATTGTGAAATAAGGGATTGACAATAGGTAGAACCTTTAGTATAATAACCCTTGCTGGAGAAATACTCAAGAGGCTGAAGAGGCGCCCCTGCTAAGGGTGTAGGTC
>OKRR01001974.1_pt1 | contig 16294 bp, 18 predicted proteins | sample 1601211 | NCBI WGS metagenome assembly OKRR01 (sample SAMEA3541525, study PRJEB24748) | human gut metagenome | biome: human gut; feature: human-associated habitat; material: faeces | place: China | collected 2012
GTAAGCAAAGATAGCTAATTTTAAAACTTACCAACCAGAAATTTCCGCTGAGCCGAATTTTGTTGCTATGGAAGATAGGGCAAAATTAGAAGTCAATAATATTGTTTAGAACTGAAAAGCCATTTTACTTGTAATAACGAGTAAAGTGGCTTTGTTTTATCTATTTCTTGTTTGAAAGGTCTCTATTTTAAATAAGTAATATCTTTTTATAATATCTATAAAAGATATTGTTAAGTGCTCGGTAAACAATTTATTATATTCATTATCCACTTTGGATATAGTTGATAATCATCTATGTACTGTTTGCTTGAAGAAATTAAACGGGTAAATGCCTCTAAAGTAATTTTGTTGAATATAACTATAAATGTTATTAACTTAGACTATTTTTTGTATAGGGCTATTTTTGTGTTACACTTTACATAGTCATTCAGTTGGAGATTATAAAGTTAATTGAGGTATCTGTTGTTAGTTGATTATCAGTATTATACGCTCTAAACGATAGAAAAGTGACAGTGTGGATTCTGATTAGATACGAAAAGGTGAAGATTTAACGTATTTAACTTTCATTTACGCAACAGAATAGATAAAATCGTACAGATTTTTAGTTGTTGTTATAGTTACTGAGGTGCTAGGCAAATAGTTCATGTTTATCGGCAATCACGACATGTTTGAATACAAATGAGCGGTATCAGGCCAAACGTTACTAACGTAGCCACGCTGTACAAAAATCCTCTAACTCTTGCGTTCATGTCTCTTTTTCAGATTTTAGCTTTTAGCCATAGTGTTATCTATGAAATATCCGCTGGATTACGGCCGTGTGATTTTTGCCCTAATCCGGCTCAGACTTGTCTGCGTTACGCCTAAATAGGTGGCGATACTTCCCAGCGGCAATCGCTGTAACAAATCTGGTTCTTTCTCCAATAGCTCCTTATACCGTTCCGAAGCGATAGCGGACAACATAGAAATCAGCCGTTCCTCAGTGGCAAGCAGCTCCATCTCCGCATAACGCCGTCCCCAATTGGCGATGTGCAAGTCTTCCAAAAACAACTCTTTCAATTTTTTCCTTTTCAATACATATAAGACGGAATCTTCCATCAATTCCATTGTTTCATATCCCGGCTCGTCATTTACATAGCCTTTCATAGAAACAAGGGTCGCTCCCTCTTTGCCGACCCAAAAAGTAATTTCTTTCCCATCCACCGAAGTATAGGCACGGACAATGCCTTGTTTAATGAAAAAGATGTCTTTCTCCACCTTGCCGCATTTCAATACTCGGAATCCTTTGGGATATGAGACTTCAGTCAGGCATTGTTGCAACCTGTCCAAAGATGCGTCCGGCATGGCATATCTTTGGTTGATGATTTCCTTTATATCCATAGTTCATTGCTGTTGGTAGTGTGCAAAATTATAAAAAAGCATACGGAAACGAGAATAAACAGATGTTTTTTGTCAAATGAAAAGTCTGTTTTTGCCAAATGTAAAAAGCTATTAGGGATTGTTTGTTTATTTTTGCGCCCGAATTTAATAAATCATAGGTATGAATTGGATAATCTTATTATTGGCAGGATTGTTTGAGGTGAGCCTCACATTCTGTTTAGGGAAAGCGAGAGCGGCATCAGGAGTTGGATTTTATTTGTGGGGAAGCGGTTTCCTTGCCTCTACCGTACTGAGCATGACTTTGCTTGCCAAAGCGGTACAGACTTTGCCTTTGGGAACTGCGTACGCCATTTGGACGGGAATCGGAGCGGTTGGTACGGTTTTGATTGGGATATTCGTTTTCAAGGAACCTGCTACTCCCATCCGCCTTTTCTTTCTCTTCGCGCTCATTGCATCCTTGATAGGATTGAAAGTCGTGTCATACTGAAAGGAGACGACAAATGAAGTATGAATTAAGAGAGAACCAAGGCATTCCGGTAGCTCTGCTGGCTCTGATGGCAGTTGCTACCGGACTTTCCGTTGCCAACTGCTACTACAACCAACCTTTGTTGGGTAGCATGGCAAAAGATTTCGCGGTAAACGACTTTTCTGCTAGCATGGTAGCGACATTGACACAGATAGGCTATGTGACTGGACTTGTGTTTGTCATCCCGCTTGGTGATTTGATCTCACGAAAGAAACTGATATTGACCAATTATATCATATCTTCGTGCGCCTTGCTTGCCATAGCCCTTGCCCCGAACATCTATTGGGTGTGGGGCGCATCATTGCTTGTCGGCGCATCTTCGGTTATGCCGCAATTTTTCATTCCGTTAGTATCTTACTATTCACCCCCTGCGCACAAGGTGCGCAACGTAGGGATTATACAATCTTGCCTGCTCATAGGTATTCTTGGTTCACGGGTATTCAGTGGCTTTCTGGCTGACGTATGGGGATGGCGTTCCGTCTATTTTGTAGTTTGCTTGTTTATGCTCGGATGCTTCCTGATGATTCACAAGATGCTACCCGCACTGTCTACCTGTTCGCAAGAAAGTTATGCAGGGTTGATGAAATCTTTGTTGCGCTTGCTCTCCCAATACCCGTACTTGCGTATCGCATCGCTGAGGGCGGCATTGGCTTATGGCTCGTTCTTCGCTTTGTGGAGTTGCCTTGCTTTTCGAATGAAACAGGAACCTTTCTTTGCTACCGACGACATTATCGGAGCACTCGGTTTGTGTGGACTGGCAGGTGCATCCACGGTGGTTTTCATCAGCGGCTACGTCCAAAAGTACGGTGCGAGGTTCTTCTCTATTGCCGGAGGATGCGTAGTGTTGGCTGCATGGATACTGGCATTTTTTGGGAATGACAGCTATTTGTGGATGATAATTGCTATCTTGCTGATTGATGCCGGTATGCAAAGCATCCATCTGGCGAATCAGACCAGCGTAGTCGCCCTTGACGCATCTGCCATCAATCGTATCAATACCGTTTATATGACCATTTACTTTTTGGGTGGTTCTGCTGGTACATTCGTTTCCGGTCTGTCTTGGCAGCATTACGGCTGGACAGGTGTGGTGGGGGTAGGAATTGCCTTTACCGTGGCTTCCTTGGTCGTAAACTGCTTCAAATCCCAACGACATAAGGGTGGACACTAAATAGTGTCTGCTGAATTAATTCACAGCCACAGGTTGAGGGGAGCAGACGTACCCCCTCATTCTGGCAATGGCGATGAGAATTCTATCTACCCTGATACACTGTTATATACAATGGCAACATTCGGTGATATAAAATAGAAGCCTAAGACGGCAAACTAAAAGAGAGAAGATTGCATCTGAAGAACATTTTCAAGAGCGGAGAACTTGTTGAAGATTCAGTTACCGAGAAAAACTCGGCAACTGCTGCAGATGGTAAGAACTACATGACAAAGTTCTACAATCTTGACGCAATTATTTCTGTTGGTTATCCATGACAATGGAAGATTGGGCTAAACGTATTGATATTATTCTTGAAGTTGGAGGTGATGCCGTATTACATGATGCAGGAAAGGTTTCTGCTGAATTTTCCAAGAGCTTTGCAGAGTCATAGTTTGAGAAGTACCGTGTGATACAAGACAAATTATTCAGCTCTGACTTTGATAAATTCAATTCTTCTTTACCATTTGACGATGATAAGAATTGAAAGCCAAAATGGGATGAGGTGATTTCAAATCACCCCATCCTCAGCTTACTTGTCTATGTATGATGCTACAAAATAGACAATCGAAATGACCGTATAAAGGAAGCACGGTAAGAATATCCAAAGCAAAGTCTTTACCCAACCATTCGACAACCACACACCTTCATTCCTTGACATCATATTAGACATATCATAGAAATGGCGAGTGAGAATATCCTTGTTCTCCTTTCTGTGGTCTTCAAGAAGCTTGGACTCATCGCCAATGAGTTTCTTTCTGGCATCTGTCAGTTTCTCAATGTCGGCATCATCAACTTTAGCCTTGATTTTTATATCTCTCACTTTGGCAATAAAGCTATCAATGGCTTTTGTAACAGCGTCCGCTTTATCGGTGGCTTTAACCAAGTTGTCCTTGGCTTCCTGTAAAGAAGTTGCTGCTATTTTAAGTTCTGATTTTGCCGAAGTCAATGTATTACTGGCATCCTTGTAGGCTTGCAGTTGTTGGTCGAATTTGTCCGAAGTCTTGTCCGTTTCAATGTTTTTGTCAATCGTATTCTCGAAAGAACCGAAATCCATATCCGAGATTTTACTTTTACCTATTGGCATAATGTCAGTGCTGTTGGTTGAACATTCGGTTATCTGCCATATCCTTGCTTCTTGCGAGGTCTGCACAGACGATTAGCCATTATAGCGCAGCGATGCGCCCATGACAATTCATCCTCGTCCTTGTCACGTCCCCAACCAGAGGTTGCACCACCTCCGCCACCGCCAGACTGGGCGGCAATGGTTGTGGCAGCATCAATGTATTCAGCAAAGAGAAGAATGGCAGTCTTCTGTACATCACCAATCTTGGCAAACACATTGTCGGCATCCAAAGCAATGTTCTTGTCGATGACATCCAGACAGTTCTGTGGAATATCAACAGGATAATGATGAAACTCGTCCGTATAAAAGTCGAAGTGACGTATCTTTGGAAAGTTGTCCGCAGAGGACAAGGGTTTGGGTACAGTCATAATCTTTGGCTGTTGGGTATTCTTTGTTGGAGTTGAAACTGGTCTCTCCAATTCTTGATGATGCAGTTTTGCCCAAGTGCCTTCAATCTTTGAGGGCATCAGACAACGACCTTTGCCAAGTTCCGAGGACTTATAAATGGAGTTACCACGCTTGATGGCATAGCCACGAACTTGTCCTTTGCTGTCGGATTGCAGTTTGACATCATATCCCATTTGCGTGAGGCATTTTGTGTATAGTTCCCAATCAAAGTACGGCATCTTAGTCAAAACGGAAAGACAATCATTGGTTATCACTTCCTTATTTTGGCGGCTTACCTCTTGGGCATCTTTCCATCCACGCTGTTGCCCAACCTTGGCGGCAGCAGCCATCGCTCTCTCATAGATATAATGGGCATCATTCACATTGCCCCTTATGTCTATGCGGTTCGCATCAATGTGAAGGTGCATAATGCCACTCTTGCTGTCACGATGGAGTGCAACTACATACTGGCTGTCTTTGAGGTTGGTTGCCTTTGCACTCTTGCGCTTCGACTTGGCTGAAAGGTCAACAGCATCAAACTCACGGATAAAGTCATCCGCCAACCTCTCCCAGCCCTCCATCGTCCAACCTTGCGTTTCCTCCGAGGTTGGGGAAACCTCGATACGTATCATGTTACGTTTGAGTGGATGATAACGGTTCAACTTGTCCTCAAACTTCTTCTGCAAGGCAAGCATTCTCGCCCACATTGCCGTTGGGGAAATATCATCGGACAAGAGATTGGTCTTTACTATCTCCGCCTTGTCCTTATCTACTGAGTAACGTATGGCATTTGCACCATGACTTATTACCTTTGCTTTTGCTATCATATATGTCGTATGTTCTATTGTGTTAAGTATTTCTCTATCTCAATCATGCGGTTCAAGATTACCTCTGCACTTGTTCTCCATCGTTTCATGAAGATTTCGCTGCGGAGAATGTTCTCACGTTCCGTAAGCGGACGACCTTTGAGGAAGCCGAACAATTTCTGTATATCGCCCCTGGCATCCGAAAGGCTGTTCAAAGCCTCCATTTCTTTGTCAGTCAAGCGTTGTTTGGGGTATTTGCCCTCCAACCGCTTGCGTGCGTATGCGCTTGTGGTCAGTCCGCAAAGAGCAGCATATTCCGCTATCTCCTTATGGAGTTGCGGTGTCAGCCTTACTATCAGGCGGCTCGTGTATTTCGGTGCTTCCTTTTCTATATTTTTCTTATTCATACCAAGTATTGCTTCTATAAAAGTGTGCAACCCAATGCGAGCTTGCGAGCGTTCAAGAAGTCCATTGGCATACGGACAAACGAAGTGCGTTTGTATGACATTGGTATTTCTTGCATAGCACTGCTGTCAGAGTTTACGCACAAGCACGCTATGCACTGCGGTTGCACCAGTTCACAGACTTGTTGTATAACGGTTCTCAAATTACCCAAGCAACAGCAATTGTGGGGCATCCTCAGCTTCCATCTGTTCTTTGAAGAATTGCCTTCTGGCTTCTGCCTCCAGTTCCATGTCAGAGACGCTTGGCGGTGGAACATCTAACGGCACGCAGTTTGTTGCTTTGCATTGAAGTCCGTCACTCCTATCAAGCAAGTCCTAACTAACTCATTCCATCAGTCTGTATCTCATCCATTCGATAAGTAGGATTACGATAGACTATCTTCTCCATCATCTCATTGAGGCGGTCTGCAATTCTATCTCCATAGCGTTTGCGAATGTCCTTCGGGTCAAGATTCGTTGTCACAATGGTGAAAAGCTGGGCTTCGTATCTCTTTGTCAGCAGGTCAATGATTGGAGTTATGATGTTGCCGTAGTCCATTACCTCAACCGGCTCGGTACCCAAATCATCAATAGCAAGCATGTCATCTTGTACCAGTTCAAGATACTTCGTGTGATTGGTCTTGCAGAGTTGGGCAATCTGCAAAGCGTCAACAATGGTCAAACCATAACAAGCACCATAGGAACTTCCAGGGGCTGCCGTCGGTCTGCGGATTTGCAAACGGCTTATAAGGTTTCGCAAAGCTTTGAGCATTGTGGTCTTGCCGTTACCGCATCCACCGCAAAGCACCATTCCAAATTTGGAAGAACCAGTGGTGAGCCATTTGGCTATCTGTCTAAGCTGACCATCAATGAACTCGTTATAAACAAATTTTCGATGACGGAACTGCACCTCTGCAATTACCGCTGCCAACAGAAGTTCATACGCTTTATCTTCGTTCACGGGCAATCTAAAACGTGCTATCATAGTCCGCCCCTTCTGTAGGAACTGAACATATTCTACGATTCTCTTTTTGCTTACTAAATCCATTTTTACGTTCTTTTTTACTGTTGAAATTTTCACTCGACTTCCTTATAAAAAGTTCTTTGTCTTTATCTTTTATAAGTGTCAAGTCATGCGTCAAACCATCTGTTAAGTTATTTGTCAAATCATCCGTCCATTCAAGCATTGTGTATTTGGACGGTACATGGCGTGATTTCCCCTCAATAAAAGAGATAAGTTTACGCTCGGCAAGGTGTTTCCGTGCTGTAATGACTGTTTGTCTTGAAAGGCGCAAATCATCGCATATCCTGGTAGTGGAACACACAAACGGCATTTTCCAATACCGCTTGTTGCTCTCGTTCACAAGGTACGCAAACAGAGCTATTTCACTGGCTGGCATTGGCGACATCATAGCGGAACGCCACAATTGGTTCATACATCCTATATAAGTCATGACATCACCAGTTTAAGGGTTTCGGCTTGCGCTTGTTTCCTGCAAGAATGGCTGCATTCTCCTCCTCTGCTGTGAGAGGTACAGGATTCTTTCGGTTAGTCTCCAGCCACTTGTCAAGTTCATCTTGATAAAGGCAGTAACGCTTGCCTGGCTTGGTGGCAGGAATGCTGCCGTTGCCAAGTTTCATGTAGAGAGTTGCCATCGGCATTTTCAGGTATGCCGATGCTTCCTCCACACTCATAGGTATGTGCGTGTTAGCCTTGTGTGGTTTGTTCTGTGATTGCAGACTGATGATCATCTGCTTCATGCCCACCACTTCGTCCCGAAGCTGGGCAACGACCATTGGAAGGTCGTTGAAAGTTAAATCCTTATTCATTCTGATACTTTGTTAATAACTGGTGCAAAGAAACAGAATGATGCTTCCGTTACTCCCATCCGTGACAGTCATTTGTCATTCACGAAGGAATAACTCTAACAATGGGGATTATTCAGGATTTTTCCTCCGTCACATCATGGAAATCATATCCACCATTGACAGGCTCGTCAATAGGGATTATATCATTGGAACATGGTGCTTTCAGGTTCTTCAATGTGCTGTAGTCCAAGCCTTCAAATGGCTTTGGAAATAAAGCCTTGACAAAGGCTATTCGCATTGCCATTGTGTAATCACGTTTACCCAAACGTTCTGCAATATTCCACACGAAGTGCCTTAAAGGGATATTCTCAACATTTTCCTTGAAACGGTTTATTGCTGTCGGGGTATAGTTGGTGTCGTTGCTCCATTCCTTGACAGCCTCAATTACCTTGTACAAATCTTCCTCATACAGAAACCTTGACATTGTACGATGCACATAGTCAAGTACGGCTCTCGTTCGCTTTTCCTTTTCCTCCTGCGCTTCTTTTTCTTGTACCTCTACACACTTGGCATAGTCTTCATGGCTGTATTTTACTGGCTCTGTTTGTGGTAAGGTATGCATTGGCTGTTCTGTTACCGGCTCTGCTTCTACCACGTTTTTCTTTGTCTTGCCGTTGCTACCAATAGTCATCAATTCATAGGGACAATTCACCATGGAAATGAATATCGCCCAAAGCAGGATGTTGCTTCCAACAAAGATGATTGACTCGACAAACAGATTTTGGTGAAAGTCATTGCCTACATACATCGCCACGACAAGAGAGATGGCGAGAATTGCTGTACCAACAAAAGCGTAGATGGTACAATCTGAAATTGTCTTGTTTTCTGTCATTATCGTATTGTTTTATTGTTATTCGTTCAAAAACTTCCACAAAGTTAGATGCAGAAGCATGTAAAAACCGCATTTACGTTCTCTGGCACTCTTTCTTTTACGCTTTATTAGCGTTCTAATATGATATCATACTCTGAATCATACTTTAAACTTCTCGTTAGTGCCAGTTGCTGCTTATTACTGGCTACAAAGGTAAGGATGAAGAAAAGGGATATTTGCAGTTCCTCTTTAATATCAACAGAAATTGGAATGTATTTGTCGAATTGGTTCTATCCATGACAGCAAATAGAACCAACAAAAAGAGAAAAGGACTATTGGAACACTATAATTCCAACAGTCCTTTTCTGCGTGTTATTGTCAAATGGTTACTTCTTCAAGGTGATACAGCCAACCGAAGCACGCTTCTGTGCATCGGAAATCTTGGCATACACTTCTGTCGTTGCCACATTCTTATGACCGAGATAACGCTGCACAACCACAATACTTGTCCCTGCGTCCAACTGGAGACAGGCAAAGCTGTGGCGTGAACAATGATAGGAGATATGCTTGGTAATCCCTGCATCTTTCAGCCAATTTTTCAGCGGTGCCTGTGTCATGGAGTCTTTGAAATCAGGGAACACCTTGCCTCGTTTATCCGGTGAATAGCCTATCAGTTCCAAGGCTTCCTCACTGATTGGGTTATGCACGATGTCCTTTGTCTTCTGCATTCGTGTAGTGACATACATCACACCATCGCTGCCGTATGGCTGTATTTCTTCCCAAGTGAGCTTCTTGATGTCGCTCTTTCTCAAAGCCGTTAGGCAAGAGAACAGGAAGGCTCGCTTCAATGCAGGGGCGGAGCATGGTGTGGATGCCAAGCGGATAACCTCGTCCTGTGAAAGATGCTCCTTGTCTGTCGGGATTGTCTCGATACGTTCCAAGAAACCGTTCGGGTTCTCCTTTATCTTATGGTCACGATAGGCTGTATGGATTGATGCACGGAAAGTTGACCAGTAGTTGGCTGCCGAGTTGATATGTAGCTTTCTGTTCTTATGCAGTCCCTGTGGCGCTGTCAGCAGATACTCCCGAAACCTGTTGCACAAGTCCACGTTTATCTCCCCAAAGGTACACTTGCCTTGCGTGAAGGAACGAAAGTGCATATAAACGTGTTGCCACTTGGAGTTCTTCTTGTCTGCCAGTTTCTTGAAATAGGCAAGGAAATCGCCTTTCATCTTCTCCTTGTCGAAGAAATCGTAACGCTCGTTGACGATAGCCTCGAAGCGACGGCAGCGTATCGCCTCGGCTCTTGCCGTAAGGTTGAGGTTGTACTTCTGTTCCATCTGGTTCTTCGGCTTGGCATAGATGTAGATGCCAAGCGACTCATGGCGGATGACTTTCATCGTGCTCTCGTCACGATAGCCTGGATAATAGTCAAGATAATAGGACAGCATGCGTCCGTTCTTGATTTTGCGTGTACGCAATGATACGGTCTTGCAAATGTTGCTCATAACTGATATGTATTATTGATGAATATTCGTAGTGAAGTGTCTCTTCACGGCTGCAAAGGAATAAAATGATGCTTCCGTGACTCCCATTATTTTCAGTCATTGATAGATAATGCTAAAATCATTTGCTTTTACAATCCTTTGGCTGCCCTTTCTGCCATTGCACGCTCCACATCCGTCTTAAAAAGCAGGTTCTTTACACCCACTTTTACCTTGCTGATATGGTGAACTTTCACTATATGGCAGATGTTGGCACTTGTCAGACCATACAACTGTTGCACCTGTTCGGTTGTATAATAGTTGTCATCGTTCATGAGGTCAGTTCTGCGCAATTCTTCAAGATGTTCCTTGGAATAATAGGTGCGACCATACTCACGTTTGGTCGGTATCTTATGGCGGTAGGTGTGTGCCCTGAGTGCTGACTTGCTCATGCTAAAGGCTTCCTCTACATCATCAGCAGTCACCCACTCGGTGATGCAGTGGATGTCAACGGCAGTACCGAAGAACTCATCAATATGCCGTTTGCTGTAATAGTTCTTGCCAGCGATACGGCACATCGGTATCTGGTTGCGCTTGGCGGATGTATAGAGCCAAGACTTCTTGACCTTATAAATGGACATCACTTCCTCACCCGAATAATAGTCAAGCACCTCATTCTCCTCTTTCCCTTTTATTGGTTCCTGGTTTTGTGTTGGCTTTTCTGTTTTTGCCTTTTTACTGAGCTTGCTCTTGCTGACAGGAATCACACGCTTGTAGGGATTACCCTCAAACATCTTCTCTATATCAGATTTTCTCACGAATGCCATTCTGCTGCTCAATCTTGATGCCTTCAACTTGCCGTTAGCTACAAGTTTGTAGATATACTGTCGGGTGCATCCCATCAGAATGGCAGCTTTGGAGAAGGTAAGATACTCCTGATGTTGCAGATCCATGATAGGCTCAATACCGTTAATCAAGTCCTGCTGTCTTTTCTTCCTAAGACGTTTTGCCTCTGCCTGACATTCCTCGGAACAGTATTTCTGCATACCGCTTCTTGGCACGAATGTCTTGCCACAAAATTCACATTTTCTTGTCGGTCTCATACTCTTTGATATTGCTATGTTCTACATACTTTGAGTATTCCACCTATGGAGTAAACGGAAGTGAACCATTGCCAACCTTTGTCAACCCAGTCCACGATATAACGCTTTTTGCCTATCTGCTTCAAATCTGTCCTCCATCGTAACCACTCGTAAACCCTTGTCAACTACGTTCACGATATGACAAAATAAAAGCTCCGCAAATTCTCCACGGTAGAAATACGCTGCAAAAATATGTGGAAAATCGGGAACAGCCAAAAAGCACTCAGAAAGTGTTAAAAATCAAAGAGCATTGAAAATCAAGACTTTATGGTTAGTTAATCATAGTAAGTTATGGTTAGTTATAAGGCTCTAAATACAATTGAGAAATCTAATTTTAATAGTGATAGAGGCGTACCCCCATGCCCTCTTTAATTCAGACTTTTCTTTTAACGAGCATGAGGGGGAAATTTATTAGTAGTAAGGTTTTATTTTTTATAATAAAATTAGTATCTGAATTTATCCTGTGAAATAGTGGCTTTAGCTGCTACACCTCCTTCTGCAAAAATGTCACCACCTGCTTGTACGTCTTTCTCTACAATAAGATTATCCAAATGTAAAGTTGTTGGTTTTAGGGGGAAAGTATAATTATCTAAATAGTCAATTTCTAAATAATGATTGATATATGCTTTTGCTATTTGATGACCACTTCTGGATAATGTATATAAATTGAAATTTATTTCTTTATGTTTCTCTTTTACCGAATTAATTATGTCTATTAAAAGTGATTCTTGTGAATTTTTAGGTGCATCAGCTATCTCTTTAGTATCAATCTCTTTTGGGTACAGATTGTATAGTAGTCCTATTTGCGCAAGATAATTTATTTCCTCTTCTTTTATTGTATCTAATTGCTCGACGAATAGAAAGAGAGGAGTAGTATTAGGAAGTTTAGCTCCTTTAATATTATATGCAAGTATTTTTGTAATAATCTCTATGAAAGTCAAAATATTTATTTTTTTACATGAAAGTTTATCCATAGCTTTTATTGCTTGCGCGTACTCGTCATCTGAATCATCCTCTTTATTTTGGCGTACCTTTTCAGTTAATAGCTGACAGAGAATAAGTCTTTTTTCTGGGATATTATTACGTGCAATAATATTAGTAGCCTCTGATAAAGAATATAGATTATTGGGGCTAGAAAAGTTACTTATAATATCTGTAAAGTCATTTTTTTTTAAATATTCACAGAGTTGATCGAGAAAGGATGATATAGAGGCATTAATTTCATTTTTACCTTGCTGATATAATTCATTAAAGTTATTTTGAATAAATAATTGTGGTAATTCAACTTTTAACACAATATCCCCATTAGCTTGAAAACCTATTGAGCCGTCTTTTATAATTTTATTATCTATCATCCTTTTCGATTTCTATATTAAGATTGATATCTCCACCAGCTTGTAATCCTTTGGAATTATTCTTTATTATCTGCTTATTCTTCTTTCGAAGAATATAAATACTACCGCCTCCTATTAATGTTAACAGAGTAGTAATAATCCATTGGTAGTTGTTTTTTATAAAATCTATCATGTTACTGTGCATTTACTGGTTAATGCAAAAATAGTAATTATTAGTTGCTAAGAGAAAATAAACTTAAGTTTTTTGCGTTTTGATACTATAAATTTAGTTTGATTTATTGTATTAGTGAATTTTCCTTTCTGCTATATCTTCATCGGTAAAAATATTGGGATAGACGTTCTTTAGCAATGCAAATGTGGATTCAGAAGTAATGATAAATATATTTCTGTTTTTAATATTCGTTGTTTATCCCAAATAATCTTTTGGATATACTCTTTGTTAGAGCAATTAGATTTTGGTTTTTCTTTAATGAAGTCCCAAAGGGTAGCTTTGATGGATATGCCTAAACTTTAATACTTCTTTTTGCCATCTTTACAGATGCGTAGTATTAAAGGGTGTTCACCATTTGATAGTGTCTTTGACTTGTAACATTACCACTGAAATTATAGTGTACATACTGATTTTGGGTTTAATCTCTCGGTTTAACTCACTCAGTAAAACCACGCTAAAATTAGCAGCCTTTAAAAACAAAACTCAGATAGACTTCCTTTTATATCTTCTTTAGAAGAAGTCCTTTCAAGTTGCGGTTTATATGTTGGTTTACACGTAAACGAGATAATTCAACATTAAATTATTAATCTCTTTGCACCACAAAGTTAGTCAATATTACGTTGTTATGCAATGATTCTTTCTTATAGTTTTGCTTTTGACTATCAGTTTTTTATATATCTAATGATATGGTATATAATAGTATAGTGTAGCTTTCTCTTTATCATAAAATATTCATATACTGTATTTCCATTATATAATATAGTAGCGGTATAGAAATCAGTAGTGGGTATAGAAAGCTATATCTTCTTAAAAATCTACCTGTTGAAAATCTGTTCCTATTACTTGGTATTCTCTGTAATCATGAATACTGTTGTATATGTGAAACTTAAAATTTTATAGCTATGAAAAATTAGATAAGAAAAGATGCAAGGGTATGCCTTATACCCGATTATATGGAAACGCACACTATTACCACTTATAGTTTAGCGAATGAAGCATTTCTCCGCACTTATTTTCCAGAGTGCGTATATGGGCTTACCCCTAGTAAGAAGTTCAAAAAGAGAAAGCGTTAATGATTTGTTCAGAACTGAAAAAGCCAACTTATCCGTAATCGGATAGGCTGGCTTTTTTTCTTAATTATTTTGCTCTTATAAAAGTACATGTATAACGCCACCATTCTTGGTCATAATCATTACCGATAAATTCCAATACTAATTTTGTTTCATCTAAATATTTTATTTCGGCTGTATCAAATACATCTAGCTGATGAGGCGTTATAGTGAACATATTTCCTGATAGTTCAGGGTATATACCATCTTCTTCTTCCCATGTACCATTATTATATGTGTGTTCTTCAAATCTATATTTGTTATTTGAAACTTTAGTAATTATCAATTTACTTTCTTGCAAGTCTGGATAACTTTCATCCCAAGTTTCTTTGTTGTTAGCAGTTTCAATGTAACCTTTTGAACTTTGCATTAACCAAGTACCTTCAATACTGAATCCTTGTTCTTCGTCGTCATCACTGCAAGAAGTAAAGTTCACGCACATTACTACGTACGGCTAATAAAGCCATTCCAATTAATCTAAATGTTTTCATTTTTAAATAATCTTTGTATGCTTCCCAGTTTCCAGACAGAAGCGGATAAAAATAAGGCGTGGAAACTATTGAATATTACTATCATGAGGCTCTGGACTGCCTTTGTACGATAATAAACAATAGTCCACGCCGAATGATATATAGACTATCTAAAAGATAGATATATAACATTGACATGGACGTTCTTGCCTACTATCCCGTACAAGTGAAATTGTCCAGATTTCATGATAGGATAATATTGCTAAACGCCCTTTTACTAATATGTCCTTTCAGTGCCTTAACGCATTAAGCCTACTGAAATTGCTGCAAAGTTAGCGAAAGGTTTTGAATAGCTAAAGATAAAACGCTGATAAATGCAGTTCCAAGTGTTCCAAAACATATCTGTAGTAAGTAATTAGGTAGTATCAGCTTCTTTTCTTCGTAATTGCATAAGCAGGTACTTTTTTTGAACGGGGACTATAAGAAGATTTCTTCCCGAAAAAAGTACCTGTAGTTTCTACAGATTGAAAAATGAATATCTTCTATTATATATAAGGTATATAGGTTTACAGTCTAACTAAGTAATCAGTAAAATCAATATCTAATCTGTGTAACTCAATAGCGGTATGAAAATTAGAAGTGGATATATAAGACGATAATTTTTAAAACCCATACCTACTATTAGTTATAAATATTATAACTGTTTTTCTGATATTGCAGATTAGTACGGCTGTTTATAACTTATAAATAATTCCGAGAAATCAACATACTATAAGCTACAAGCCGTATCATGCCTTTTTTAAAAGATAATTTTCTTACGCTTGCACCAGCGCGGAATTAATTACGTTATCGCAATCTGTTTGGCTTGGAATTATACCCTATCAGATTTATATATAACCATTATTTACAGTTTCTCTTACATTGCAGTTTTTGAAAGTTACTGTATATTAGAGAACGGGACAAAGTTCTTTGTTTCTGAAAATGGTATGATAACAACAGAAATTTCAAACTTTGTCCCTTTCCAACCGATTAGAAACTTAAACAGTCATAAGTATTTAACAGTTCTTCTTGTCTTAGTCCCAAGTATCTTTTAGTTATGGTTACACTTGAATGATTAAATAATTCCATCAGTTTAACTAAAGCCAATTCAGCATTTTCAGAGGATTCAAACACTTTCCTGCCAAAAGTCTTTCTAAATGAATGAGTGGAAAAATGGTCTATCTTTAAATTGTACTTGCTTTTCAGCTCTTTAAGTACAATGTTTATCCATTGGATAGAATAGACCTTGTTCCTGCCTTTTCCCGATAAAAAACAGAACTCATTCAAGTTCTGAATATCCAAAGCTGTATAACAGTCTTTGATATGCTTTTGGAACTCCTTATTAATTCTCACTTCCCTGCGTTTGCTTGTTTTCTTTTCAGTAATGGTAAACTTTGCATCATTACTCAAAAGCATTGCCCAAGTAAGTTGCAATAGGTCAGAGATGCGTAAACCAAAAAATATGCCACACCCAACAAGCAGGCTTATTCTATAGTTCTTATCTCGATATAATTTTCTCACCAAGTTTGTAGCACTGTCCCACTGTAGGCAGTCACTTGTTGTATAACTGTTCTTCAAACTCATATCGTTTCAATTTTGTAGGTTTAACTATGAAAGTGAAAGTAAATTCGGGAATCATTTTGTAATAGTCTGATTCTCAAATTACTTTCACTCCTATTAAAAAGTGTAACTAAGATTGCACATAAATAAAGATGGATAAAATCAGTATCAATAAAAAAGGATTGATAACACCAATTATTATTAGTAGCAATACTACTAGTATGCTCCATAGTACTAGTTTTTCATTATCATTCATTCTGTAGTATATTTAAGTTATTAAAAAAGAAAGGACACCTAATAAATAGATGTCCTCTCATTGATTAGTTTAGCCCAAGAACCAAGAATATTTATTATCCAGTCCTTGTAATACATTGT
>OKRR01001979.1_pt1 | contig 16267 bp, 14 predicted proteins | sample 1601211 | NCBI WGS metagenome assembly OKRR01 (sample SAMEA3541525, study PRJEB24748) | human gut metagenome | biome: human gut; feature: human-associated habitat; material: faeces | place: China | collected 2012
TATATTCCTTAAAGCAGTCCATGCAGACCTTTTTCCCATCCTGAAGCCTCATTCTATGTTCTGGAGCATCTTCTCCACAGATTTCACAGGTAACATTTCTAAAAATCCGGGCGCGCTCTGGTAACTGGACCTGAGTTTCTTTATAATCGAATACCTCCTCTATCGGACATTCCAGCAGATATTGATAGTATTCTTCCTTTTCCATTCCCGGATTTCTTTTTTTCATATAAAAGCGCACTGCTCTTCCGGTATCGCGCCGGATAAATGTATAGGCTGATTTTCCGGTATTCCGGTATAACAGATTCCCTTTTCCTAAAGAACACCCTAACACAGCCTGGATCGCATCCACACCGCATGCGTCATTTTCCGTTATACACACCAGCTCTTCGTCCTTACTTCCTGTCACCCCCATCACTTTCATCGCAGCCTCACATGCCTTAAACCCGATTGCAAGTCCCGGACACACATGTCCATGGAAGGCTGCCGCTTTCTGCCATAACGGTTCTAAATCTTTTTCCATCATTTTCTCCTCTCATCTAATCATAAAAAAGAATCCTGCTTGCAGGATTCTCCGCCTGCGGCGGGTCGCTTTAGCGACACTCTTCCACTCCGCCGCAGTGCGATCCCGCGGAGCGTTTTTTTGTGTCATAGGACGAAGTTTCCTAGGACACAAAAAAAGGTATAGCTATCGTTATTAAGCTATACCTTCTGGTATCATAATCAGTTCCTCTGATTGTAATATTGATCTTATTGAAACTTTATCAGCTGAGAAATTCTTCTGAATTCCAAGTATGCTTCTTGCATACGAAGCTTAGTATATCAGATTGACAACTATCTGTCAACTTGGATCATTCTGACTCTTTCTCCTATGACTTGTCCCATTCACGACTAATTGGGATTTGCCCCACTCATAACGAACCGTTCCCTAACGCCAGCAGATGCAAAAACCGCTCCCCATATTTCTCTGCCTTTACCACTCCCACACCGGATACCTCCAGCAGCTCCTCCAGATTCCGGATCTGGCTGCCGGACAGCTCGGCGTCGAACACGGCGCACTCCGCGCCCAGGTTGATGCACAGCATACGGCCCTCGGCCAGGCGGCCTTCGCCCAAAAATGTGGCCGCCTCCGGCGTTTCACGCTTCTGCACCACCTCCGCCACGGCTTCCATGCCGTTTGCCTGTGCCAAGGCGGCCAGTTCTTCCATGCTGCGCTCAATGTCATATCCGCCGCAGTCCGCGGCAAACAATACTACTTTGATTGGTTCTTCCGTCATAATTCTCCTTCATGGGGCGTGCCGCCGTACAGCGGCGCATCCCGCTCTTTGTCCGTTCATAAAACCGGCGGCGCCAATGCGCGCCGCTCCTGCCGTGTTCATGCTCATCCGGCGCATGACGGACACCTCTTTCTATATTACTTTTATAATGCATAAGCTGCCTTGCTGCCGCTTACAGCTCATTATAATAAGTATTCCGCCCTCCGTCAAAGGATTTTTTGCTTTCCGTTTTTTTTTATGCTATAATAACCCCAAAACCGCCGCTGCCGCGGCTGGGCACACCCTGTGCGCTTACGCGGCAGCACGGCTGTGCGCGCGGGTAGATTCGGCCCGTGCTGGGGAAAGTATGAATGGGTTGGGGGCTTTTTTGATGCGAGTCGTCGTAAAGGTGGGCACTTCCACGCTTGCCCACAAAACCGGATGTCTGAACATCCGCCTGGTGGAAACACTGTGCAAAACATTGGCGGACCTGCAGAATGCCGGGCACCAGATCGTGCTGGTTTCCTCGGGCGCCATCGGCATGGGCGTGGGCAAGCTGCAGCTCGGGGCGCGCCCCTCGGACATGGCCACCAAGCAGGCCGCCGCGGCCGTGGGCCAATGCGAGCTGATGTACACCTACGACAAGCTGTTTACCGAATACAACCACACCGTGGCGCAGGTGCTGCTCACGGCGGCGGACATCGAGGACAAAATGCGCCGCCACAACGTGGAAACGACCCTCCAGCGCCTGCTGCAGCTGGGCGCCATTCCTGTCATCAACGAAAACGACACGGTTTCCACAGCTGAGATTGCAGAGGTCTCCACCCTGGGCGACAACGATACGCTGGCCTCCATTGTGGCCGTCAGCGTTGAAGCGGACCTGTTGGTGCTGCTCAGCGACATCGAGGGCCTGTACACCGCCGACCCGCACAAAGACCCGAACGCGGTGCTCATCCGTGAGGTCGCCGCCATCACGCCGGACATTGAGGCGCTGGCGGGGGGCGCGGGCTCCGGCCAGGGCACGGGCGGCATGGTGACGAAGCTGCGCGCCGCGCGCCGTGTGACACAGCAGGGCATCCCCATGGTCATTGCCAACGGCGCGGACCCGCTTTGCCTGTACGACATCGTTGAGGGAAAGCCGGTGGGCACACGCTTTCTGGGGAATGCCCAGGCCTGAAGCGCCGCGCCCATTGAACGTCCCGTTTTAAAGGAGGAAACCGACATGACCACCGCCGATCTGCTTTGCGCCGCCCGCGCCGTAAAACCGGCCGCGGCCGCACTTTCCACCGCTGAGAAAAACCGTCTGCTGGAGGCCATGGCCCAGGCTTTGCTGGACCACGCCGATAATATCCTCGCGGCCAACGCCGCGGATGTGGAGGCCGCGCGCGGCGTGATCGCCCCTGTCATGATCGACCGTCTCTCTCTCTCGCCCGCGCGCGTGGAAAGCATGGCCGAGGGCATGCGCGCCGTCGCCGCCCTGCCGGACCCGGTGGGCGAGCTCCTCAGCGAGACAGCCCGGTCCAACGGGCTCGTCATCCGCAAGGTTCGCGTGCCCATGGGCGTGATTGCCATTATCTACGAGAGCCGCCCCAATGTGACGGCGGACGCCGCCGCGCTCTGCCTGAAGAGCGGCAACGTATGCGTCCTGCGCGGCGGCAAGGAGGCCATCCGCTCCAATACAGCCGTTGTCGCCGCGCTGCGCGCGGGGCTGGAGCACTGCGGAGCGCCCGGTACGCTGGTGAATCTGGTGGAGGATACCTCCCGCGCCAGTGCCGCCCACCTGATGGAGGCCCGCGGCTTTGTGGACCTGCTGATCCCCCGGGGCGGCAAGGGCCTCATCCGCGCCTGCGTGGACAGCGCCAAGGTGCCCTGCATCGAAACAGGCACGGGTATCTGCCATATTTATGTGGATGCCGCGGCCGACCTGCAAAAAGCCCTGGACATCGTATACAACGCGAAAACGAGCCGTCCGTCCGTGTGCAACGCCGCCGAGGTTTGCCTGGTTCACCGGGACGTTGCAGAAGCGTTCCTGCCCGCGTTGGCCGCGCGTCTGGCCGGTAAACAGGTGGAGCTTCGGCTCTGCCCCCGCGCCGCGGCCGTCATTCCCGGCACGCCCGCCGGGCCGGAGGATTTCGACACCGAATTTCTGGATTACATTCTGGCCGTAAAGGTCGTGGACAGCGTGCAGGACGCGGCAGCGCACATCGCGGCCCACTCCACGGGCCACAGCGAGGCCATCGTCACCGAAGACGCCGCCGCGGCGGACGCATTCTGCGCAGCCGTGGATTCGGCCGCCGTATATGTGAACGCCTCCACGCGCTTTACGGACGGCGGCGAATTTGGGCTGGGCTGTGAAATGGGCATTTCCACGCAGAAGCTGGGCGCGCGCGGGCCGATGGGCTTGGCCGAGCTGACCAGCTACAAATATATCATCCGGGGCAACGGACAAGTGCGCTGAACGCCCCGCTTTCAACAAGGAGAGTACCGATATGGCAACTTCAAACGAAGCCGAAAAGGCGCGCCACGCGCTGCGCCGCCGCCGCAGGCTGCGGCAGGTGCTGGGCGCGGTGGTGTGTGTCCTGGTGGTTATTGGGCTGGCAAGCGTCATTTCCGGCGGCGTGCGCCTGACAGCCAGCCTGTTCGACGACACCGAGGAAAAAGAGGAATTCGAGCTGCGGCTGCAAACGCTTGTCTCGCTGGACCCGGAGCCTTTTGATTCACTGGAAAGCGCAAACCGCGCGCGCCTGCTGGACGCGGCCATCTGGTCCGTTATCCAGCAAAACAGCGACAGTCTGGACACCTACGAGCGCGACGAGGTGGGCGCGATGTACCTGCCCACACTGGATATCGACCGCACCGTGGCCTCGCTGTACGGGCCGGATTTTCATTTTAATTACGAGACCTTCACCGACAACGGGCTGACGTTCCAGTATGTGCCGGAAAAGAACGCCTACCTGCTGCCCATCACCAGCGTAAACGGCAACTATTCGCCGCGCGTGATGCAGATCCGGCGCGAAGGCAGCACCAAGCGCGTGACCGTCGGCTATCTGGACCTGTACGGCAGCGGCGAGATCGTGTTCGACCCCACCAAGCTGGAACCGGCGAAATATATGGATTATATCTTTACGAAAAGCGGCGACGCGTATTACCTGACAGCCATTACCGAAAGCGAGATGAAAGCAGAGATCCAGACGGGTTCCGCCTCTTCCGGTGGGGCGCAGGCGCCTGTTGCCCCGCAGGACCAGGTGATGGACAATGTGGCCTCGGCTCTGCCCGAGAGCGTGGCGCCCGCGCAGAGCGGTTCCGCCTCGGAAAGCGCAACCGCGGACCCGGCTTCCGCGCCGGCAGAATAACTGCGAAAACACCGCCTATCCTACGATGGGCGGTGTTTTTGTGACAAGGCGTATTTTTAAGGAAATCGTAAGGGTTTTCCCCTGCCGGAATTTATAATCAGGCGGTATCATACAAGCAACGGGAGGATGCGGATATGGAACAGACAAAGATTCTTGTCGTGGACGACGACCGAGAGATCGTAGGGGCCATTGCGGCGCTGCTGGAGCTGGAGGGCTACACCGTGCTGCGCGCCTACGACGGGCTGGAGGCATTGGACGCGCTGCACACCCACGATGTGCAGCTGATGATTTTGGACGTGATGATGCCGCGCATGGACGGCCTTTCCGCCACCATGCAGATCCGCAAGGAAAAGAACGTGCCCATCCTGCTGCTGAGCGCCAAGACTGAGGACGCCGATAAGATCGCGGGGCTGGCCATCGGCGCGGACGATTACATCACCAAGCCCTACAATCCCATGGAGCTGGTGGCCCGCGTGAAAGCAATGCTGCGCCGCTATCTGGCGCTGGGCACGCTGGCGGGCGCGCCCGCCCGGGAAAATGTGGTGACGCTGGGCGGCCTTTCGCTGGACCTGGACGAAAAGCAGCTGACCGTGGACGGCGCGCCCGTGCGCCTGACGGCCACGGAATACCGCATCGTGGCGCTGCTGATGCAGAACCCCGGCCGCGTTTACAACGCGGAGGAGATCTACGAACGGGTGTGGAACGAGCCTGGCTTCAGCGTGGAAAACACCGTGATGGTACACATTCGCCGCATCCGCGAAAAAATCGAGATCAACCCGAAAAATCCCAAATATCTGAAGGTGGTGTGGGGACTTGGATACAAGATGGAAAAGGCGCAATAAAGCGTCGTTTGGGCAGATGGCGGCGTTTGCGCTGGTATTGGCGACGAACCCTGTGCTGGCATTTGTGATATGCCAGCATCTCTCCGGCGCAATGGGGATACTGCTTTTGCTGCTGAGCTGTGCGGTGTGCATCGTCTGCACGGTGTTCCTGTTCGTGCGCACCGGGCGCGTACAGGGCTCGGATGACATTCTGTTGGGAGAATCCGGCGCGCTGCCCACCGAGGTGCTGGCTGCGGTGATCCTGTTCACGCCTCTGCTGGGAATGGCGCTCGGGCTGTCTCTGGGCGCTGTGGATGTGGTCATCGCGGGCATCGGCACCGCGGGCGGCGGCGTGATGCTGCTGTGCCTTTTGGCGCTGGCGCGCAAATGGAAGGCCGGGCGTCTCATCGCCGACAGCCTGCTGGCCCGCGTCTGGCCAACGCTTTGCCGGGCGGCGCGCTTTGCCGGGCGCGCGCTGCGGAGCATCCTCACGGGCGAGAACCATCTCAACGTCCATTATCCCGCCGGGCGTGCGTGGGTCTATCGTATTTTGTGGGTGTGCGGAGTCATGGCCGGGCTTGTGGTGCTTTCCTATCTCATTCTCAGCAATCAGCTTCTGGGCGTAGGCAATGCGCGTTGGTTCGGCTCAGGGCGCTATACCGCCTTCGCCATGTTCGCCATTTTTGTGGTGACGGCAGGCGCCGGATATCTTGTATGGCGCTCTTATCGGGACGCACAGAGCTTCGACGCACTTCTGCGCCAGCTTGATATTGCCGCAAAGGGCGACCCCGCGCCTGTCTGCGTTCCCGAGGACAGCAGCCTGTACGCTGCTTCCAAGGCCGTATCGGACATCGGCGCCCATCTGCAGGAAAGCGTGGCTGCCCAGATGAAAAGCGAACGCATGAAGCTGGACCTCATCACAAATGTCTCCCACGACCTGAAAACGCCCCTCACAAGCATCATCGGCTATCTGGACCTTCTGGAAAAGCAGGACGACCTGCCCGCCGGGACACGGGACTATGTGCTCATCCTGCGGCAGAAGTCCGAACGGCTGGCCACCACTGTGGCGGACCTGTTCACGCTGGCCAAGGCCACCAGCGGCAGCGAAGCGCTGGCCATCGAACCGCTGGACCTTGTAATGGCCGTGCGCCAGACATTGGGTGATATGAACGACTCCATCCGGCATACAGGCGTTCCGGTAAAGGCGACAATGCCGGAGAGCGCCATCGTGCAGGCGGACAGCGGCAAGCTGTACCGCGTGCTGCAAAACATCCTGGACAATGCGCTGCGCTATTCGCTGGTGGGCACGCGCATTTATCTGGAGGTCTCCCGGGGCGACATCGCCACCCGCCTGACGCTGACGAACACCGCGTCCTACGAAATGAACTTCGCCCCGGACGACGTGCTCCAGCGCTTTGTGCGGGGAGACGCCAGCCGCACCACCGAAGGCAGCGGCCTGGGGCTTTCCATCGCGCAGTCCTTCATGCAGAATTTCGGCGGCGGGCTGGAGGTCGGCGTACAGGGCGACACGTTCACCGTGACGCTCACCTTTCCGGGCAGCGCGGCCGCGGGAAATGGCGCCGCGCCTGCCGTCAGGATGGAGGTGTTCGGAACAGCGGAGACCTGCGGCGAAAACGACGGCGGAGATACGGAGCATGCGGCGGAGCCGGATGCACTGCCCTGTACGCCCGCAGACGTATCCGGTGCGGATGCGAACAAGGCCTGCGGGGCGTGCGCCGCAGCGCCGGAAACACCGGAACCGTGCGGCGTCTCCAACGGCATCCCGGACACCGCGCCTGTGCCAAAAGCACCCGCAGGCACGTCCGGCGCAGTGGAAAACGCACACGCCTCCGGCAGGCCGGACGGTACGGACGGCTGTTCCCCGTACGGCGAAGCTGCGGCCTTTTCCGATAAAGCGGCCGCAGCCGCCGCTTCTCCGTCTGAAATAGCCGCGCAGGCGGAACCAAAAGAGCCGGCGCCTGCGCAAAGCGTGTCGCCTTCTAAAACAGAGGAAAACAGCGGCGCCCCCTCCTCCGTTTCCCCTGCCGGGCGGCGGAACGGTCGGCGTAAAAAGCATTGAGCCGCCGAATACGAAGCACAAGACGCAAAAGCGGAGCCGCATATCCTGACAGGATATGCGGCTCCGCTTGGTCTATCCGGTTTCGGAATTTTGCTTCCCGCAGGGCCCTTACGCTACGCCCGCTTTTGCCAGACGGCCCGCCAGCAGGCGGCCCAGAACACACGCAAGCACGCCCTTGCACACGTCCGGCACAATGAACGGCAGCACGCACCAGCCCAGCGCCGAAACAAGATCCGCCCCGGTGACGGCCATGAACCACGCAGTGCCGAACCCGTAACAGACGAGCAGCCCCGCCAGCATTGCGGCCCCGATCACAGGCAGCTTGCCCGAACGTTTGACGGCCAGCGCTGTGGCCAGAGCAATGAAAATATATCCGATCACATAACCGCCCGTCTTGCCCAAAAGCACCGCAGGGCCGCCCATAAAACCCGCGAACACGGGGATTCCCACCGCGCCCAGAAGCATGTATACCCCCATGGAGGCCGCGGCCCATGCAGGCTCAAGCAGCATGCCCGCCAAAAACGCGCCGAACACCGCAAGGTTGAACGGCACCGGGCCGATGGGAAGCTGGATCTGCGCCAGCACAGCGGTAAGCGCCGCAAACAGCGCGGTCAAAACAAGGTCCTTTGTCGCAATTTTCCGTTTCATGTCATTCCCTCTTTTCCGCAATGCCGCGCGGCGGGCACAAGGCATGTACCGGCCGCGGAACGGCAGTCTCATTTTTCACCGTGCCGCTGCGGCCCGGCTTTATTGAAACCGGATGCTGACTTCCCCGAACGAAAGCTCCTCCTGCCCGCCGCCGGGCAGACGCACCAGCAGATGCCCGTCGTCGGTGATGGCAAGGGCATGGGCCGGCCGGCGTTCGCCGTTTTGAATGACGTCCACGTCCCGGCCGGGCACCAGGTTGCGCGCGCGGTATTCCGCCATGAAAGACGTATCCGGCAGCGCGGTGCAAAGGGCCAGAAGCTCATCCGCAATGGCCGCAGCAATGCGGCAGCGCCCCACGTGCTCACCGGGGGTGAAAATGGACGCAGCGATCTCCGCCAGTTCCTCCGGCCAGCCGCCCTCCGGCGGAAGCAGATTCAGCCCGATGCCCACCACCAGATAGTCTACGCCGCCCGTTTCCACGTCCGCCGCCGCCTCCGTCAGGATACCGCAGCACTTTTTGCCCCGGTAAAACAGGTCGTTCACCCACTTGATGTCCAGCCGCTTGCCCGCCGCGCGCTCCACGGCACGGCACACCGCCACCGCCGCGGCGCTGGTGACAAGCACCGCGCTCTGCATGGGCAGCGCACTGCGCAGCACCATTGAGAGGTAGAGCCCCGTGCCCGGCGGCGACGCAAAGCTGCGCCCCCTCCGCCCGCGGCCCGCGGTCTGGGAATCCGCCACCACCAGCGTGCCGTGAGGCGCGCCCGAGGCAGCCATCTGCTTTGCCGTGAGATTGGTGGATTCCAGCTCCTGTGCCACCACGAGGTTGAGCGATTTGTTCCGCAAAAACAGCCGCACGCCCTGCTCGGACAGCACCTCGCTGTCCGTATCCAGCGTATAGCCTCTGTTCTGCGCGGCGGCGATGGCATGCCCGGCCTTTTGCAGATCCTTGATGGCCTTCCATACCGCCGTACGGGAAACGCCCAGCTCTTCCGCCAGCACCTCGCCGGAGAGCGGCGTGCCGCGGTTCTCCTCCAGCAGCGCCAAAATTCGTTCTTTGGTTGTCATTGTCCGGTACACTTCTTTCTGCAGAAAAGGTGTCTGGATTTATTATAAACGAAAAAAACGCATTGTCAACTCATTTTTAATTCTAAGTTGACAATGCATCTGATTCCTTATTCTCCTGCTTCTCCCCGTCCACAGGCCGCAGCGCACCGTATGCAAGCCACAGCAAAAAAACCGCTCCTGTAAACAGCAGGGTAACTTGCAGCTGAAACGTGTCCATTGAAGCCCAAACGCGCCGCAGCAGCGCCAGCGGATGCAATATATCCCAGCTGTTCAGCCGCAAAAAACGCCCGATGTACATTCCGAAGCCGCACAGCAACAGCACCGTCCCGCCGCCGGCCCATACTGCGGGCCGCGGCCAATGGACGCAGCAATATACACGGAATACGCGCATGGCCTCCAGGCCCAGCAGCACCGCCAGCACGGCGCCCGTGCCCAGCAGAAGCGTCAGCAGCCAGTCGGACACGTTTTCGCTGTGGCGCACCGTCCAATCCGCCGCGTTTACCCATTCCATATTTTGCGGTGTATGGATCAGATCCGTGAGCATGTAAAATGTGTTAGGCAAAAACAGCAGCCACAGCACAGCGAGCGCCGCACGTCCCGCCCAAAGGCGGCACCGCCCGGCAGCGCAGGCAAAACACAGCGGCAGCAGCGCCAACAGCATATTCCATGCCAGTCCCAGCGCCAAAAGACCGCCTGTTCGCCAAACGTGGGCCGCACAGGCGGCCCAGTACAGTCCCACGGCGGCGCCCCATCGAAGTACGCATCTTTTCCGCGCCATGCGTGTCCCTCCCCGTTCCTGCTTTTGCAGCTTTGTACCGCAAAGCCATAAAAACGTCTATGCGGACCGCCCGGCCCACACACCCTAAAGGCTGTTTCTATTTTATCATACGCCTGTGCACCGGACAAGCAGAACGTTTTTCAATTCGCGGCTGTCCCCCTTAATCCACCTCCCAGGTTTTGCCTATGGCTGTCAGTTCTGCGCGTTCAAAGCATGCGCGGGCCTCCCGCAGGACAGTCTGCGCCTGCGGTGTATGGTAGTGCGTCAACAGCAGGCGCTTTGCTCCGTTTTCCGCAGCCAGACGTCCCGCCGTGGCGGCGCGCAGGTGATGTCCCTCTTCCGCACACGTCCCTTCCGTCAGCGTCGCCTCGCACAAAAACAGGTCCGCGCCTGCGGCGACGCGCGCAAGCTGCGGACACGCGCCCGCGTCGCCCGAATAGGCCAGTGTCCTTCCCTCCGCCTCCAACCGAACGCCATAGGATTCGACCAGATGCACCGTGCCGATAAACTCCAGCGCCGCGTCTCCCATCCGGAACCGCAGCCCGTCCTCAATAACATGCGGATCAAACACATCGTTGGTGCACAGCTCGGCCCGTGCCCACGCCGGAAGGCGCGGCGTGAGCAGAGGTATCCTGGGGATGGCCTCGCCGCAGGCCCGCCGGGACTCGAGCTGATATTTCGCGCAGAACAGGTCTCCGAAATGATCAAAATGCAGATGGCTGATGGCGATCAGGTCAAGCGCGGCGAGATCGACGTCTTTCTGCAGCTTGGCAAGGCTCCCGTTCCCCATATCGAGCAATATCCTTCTGCCTTCCGCCTCGATCAAAAAACAGGAGCAAGCGCCGTCCGCCTCCGGGCAGGTGGCGTTATTTCCATATACGGTCATACGCATGCGTAGCCTCTCCTTTCATATATCCACGTAGGTAACTTCTTCCAGTGCCGCCAATTGCGCGCCCAGGCGCTCCTGCGCAAGGCCGGGCGGCAGCCGCACAAAAAGCTCGTAATGCACGCCGCTGCGCTTGTGGCTCGCCTCCAGGTTTATCACCTGCACCTGCATCTCATCCAGGGCCGCCAGCGCCTGCCGCAGACCGGACGGGCCCGGCTGCGTGCGCAGGCACACAGCCGTACATCCGGGCGCGCGCGTCCAGCGGTAATCCCGGTGCAGCATCAGCTGCGTAAGAACGACGAGCGCCGTGGAAAAAAGAGACACCGCGTAAAGCCCGCAGCCCACCGCCATCCCGATGCCTGCCGTCGTCCAGATGCCCGCAGCCGTTGTAAGGCCGGTAAGCGTCCTGTGCCGCATGAATATCATTCCCGCGCCCAGAAAGCCGACCCCGCTCACGATCTGGGCCGCAATACGCGTGGGATCTGCCTTGATGCCCTCGGCAAACAGTGCAAGGTCAAAAAAACCGTATTTGGAAACGATGGTGATAAGCGCCGCGCCCAACGCTACGATCAGATGCGTGCGCACGCCCGCTTCCTTCAGGCGGGCTTTGCGCTCAAAGCCGATCACAAGCCCGCACAGCGCGGCCAGAAAAATACGCAGCAGGCATTCCCAAAAAAGTGTCGCAGGCATATTTCCGGTAAAAGACAATCCATTCAGCTCCTCTCACAGACGAAAAGGCTCCCGTTGCCCGGCACATGCCGGAAATGGGAGCCTTGTATATCTTCCCGCCGCCGGAACGAGTACAGATGAACCATTCTCACCGGTCGAACAGAACGCCGCATATCTGTCCCGGCTGCAAAGCCAGCAGCAGAGCATCCCCGTCCCGCCGCACACCGGGCGCATCCCCGTCCGGGGCTTTCACTGTACAGGCTCCGTCCGCAGCCGTGCCGTGCACCGTCAGCATGCAGGGCGCGCCGGTGTCATTGGCCGCCAGCACCATTCCGCGCCCGTCCGCAAGCTGCCAGCAGGCCGCATAGCAGAAGTCCGGCACAGGCGCCAGCCAGGCGTCATCCAAAAAGCGCGCTTCCTTGAGCAGCGGCTGCAGTTCCCTGCGGAACCGCGCCATCTTCCTGCCATAGATATGATATTCGCCGTCCTGCGGACGCATGCGGGTGGTAATGCCCATCCACAGCACGCTGCCCAATGTAACGGCACGGTGCATATCGCGGTAGAACCACAGGCGCTGGTCGCGATCTTCCGTCTCCCAGCCGCGGGGGTTCACCATATTCACCTGCACGAATTCCGGGAACGTATATTTGAACACATTGTAATATTCATCATATTCCGCGCCGTTCCAGGTCAGGTTGCCCCAGGTATAGCTGCCATAGATATCGCCGCAGTTCTCTGTCATGATATACGCATTGGGGTTGTGCTTTCGCAGACGGCGCAGCAGCTCGCGCAGCACATACACATAGCCGTTGTTGAATTCACCGATATTTTCGTGGCTGTGTTCCGCACAGTAGCATGCGAAAGGCTCTGCAGAAGCCAGCTGGTCCAGGTAAATGCCGTCACAGCCGTAGGCTTTGACGCAGAATTCCGCAGTGTCCAGCAGGTAATCCCGCCAGAGTGTGTCGGACGGGCAGTTCACCGTGAAATGCTCCGGCCCGTAGGTCTCGCGGTACGGCTCGCCCTTTTCGTTGCGGACGGCCATTTTTTCGCCCACGGTCTTGTGGAAATCCGACTTCACGTCAAAAATCCGCGCGTTGATGTACAGCGTGGAAAACCCGCCGTGCTCCCGCACGTATTCCAGCCCGCGCCGGAATTCCATCGCGCTTCCCAGCTCCATGTCCGGATAATATTCCGGGTAGAACGAGTCGAAGCCCGTACGGTTCCAGCTTGCCAGAAACATGTGGCGCACGCCCCAGGCCGCGCCTTCTTCGTACATCTGCGGGATGTCGCGGAACGTATGCTCGATATTGCCTGTGCGCTTGAAATTGTAGCATTGGTTGAGCGCGCATTCGTCCGCCAAAAACGCCGGATTATGGTCGAAATCCAAATAGGGCGCGATATACGCGCGGTAAAGCTGCGCGCCGTAATGCCAGTCCTTCGTGGTGACGGCCAGAATATATTCCCCTGTTTCATAGCTTTCCCCGGGACGGACGCGGTAATGCTTGCGGAAGCCAAAGGCCATCCACGGATCTTCGGCGCTTCCGCTTGTTTCGGCTATGACGCCCGTCACGGGGAAGCGCGCGTCATGGCTGCCGATGTACAGGCCGTTTTCGGCGTCGTAATAGTACATCCAGCTCATGGACGCAAGGCCGCAGTAGTTGATCTCGCGGCGGTAGATGTCCCCGAACGCAACGCTGCTGGCGCGCCAGAAATCTTTTTTATTCACACCATAGCCCATTACCGGGTTGCGCGTGCGCTCGCCCGCGTGATGTGGGTAGATGATGGCGTCATCGGCGTAGTCCTCGCCCAGATAGACGCCGCCGATGTGCGGCATCAGTACCTCCACAACATCCGCCGCACTGTGGTTCTCCATCCGGGCACGGATGCACAGACGGTCGTTTTCCGCCGTACAGCGCACAGTCATACCAATGGGCAGACCGCCGAACTCCGTATAGGATATCTCCAGAAAGCCTGCTCCTGCACTCATCCCCGGTACGCCGGGCAGCAGCTTTTTCTTTTCTCCGTCCGCCAGCGCGTACAGCTCCACCAGAGGGCCGCGGGGCGCGGCTTTGATATAATCGTCCCCTGTCGCAAGGTTTACAAGGCTGACGAAATTGTTTGCCTCCGGCGCAAACCGGGCGCGGAAAGCGTTTGTTTTCAGTTCCATGACAGGCCCCTCAAAAACCGTATTTTTCATAATTTTCCAACGCCTCGCCGTTGATGCGCGCCGCGTCCGGCATATGGTTCGAGATATACACACTGGGCTTAAGGCCTTTTTCCAGCAGTTTTTCCACCACCGTGCTCTGCACCGCCCACATCAGGTAGCTGGCGCTGATGCCGCTGGCCGGGCAGATGCGCTGGCCCAGCGCCGGCACATCCACCAGCGTGTCGCCGTAATTGGTGCAGTTGTCCAGACAGTAGGTGCATGCCTCAAACAGGCGCTTGCCGCTGGGGTGCTTGCCGGTAAGATGCCCCGAATATTCCACCGATGTGACAGCCACGGTCGCGCAGCCCATTTCATTCGCCTTCAGCGCCAGATCCACGGGAAAATACTGGTAACCGGAAACGGAGCCGATCATAATAACGTCGTCCGGCAGCACGTTAGCACGGCCCAGCACATAATCGGCAAAGCCGGGAATGGTGTCGTAGCCCACGATGCCCCGCGCAGGCGCGGGCCGGTGCCGCACCGGGTTCTGTATCTCGCAGGTGATGCGGATGGGCTTTACCGCCATCATGCCGCCTGTTCGGCCCACGCCCTCAAACATCAGCATATGGCCGGTGTCCATAATATGCCACGCGCCGCCGCGGGCAAGGCGCTCCGCGATCTCTGCCGAAGCCTCCAGCACGGCCTCCCGCTGGGTCCGCTCCACCTTTTCCAGAACGCCCTTCATTGCACCGAAATATTCATCCATCAACATGTGCTTCACCCATCTTTTCTTTCATCAGATTTTCCGCGACGCCGGGTGCCGTGATATCCACGCCCGCGCTCTCGCTCAACACACAAAGCGCCGCGCCCACCACCGGGCTGTACTTTGCCGGCTGGTATACGCACTGGGGCACCAGATGTTCCAGCGCCCGGCGGAAGCGTCCGGTGAACAGCTCTCCCATGCGCGCCACGCCGCCCGTGAGCGCCACAGGCAGGCCGTCCGCGTCCAGCTGCCCGGCCACCGTCGCAGCCAGGCGCGCCAGCGCACAGGCCGCTTCATCCAGCACCGCGCATGCATTTGCATCCCCCTCCCGGGCCGACCGTTCCACAGCATAGCTCAGCCGCGCCACATGTCTGCGCGTAAAATCGGGCCGGTATGCCGCGTCGCGAATGGACAGAACATCCGGCAGGCCCAGCATTTCCAGCACGTTTTTTTCCAGAAGCGTGCCGGTCACATGCGTGTCGTGCAGCAGCGCCAGACGCGACAGGCACAAAACGCCTATATGATATCCGCTGCCTTCGTCGCTGAACAGCGGGCCCCAGCCGCCCGCTGTGGCCGTGCGTCCCGCTTTGTCCCGCCCGGTGGCAAAAGAGCCTGTACCGCTGAGCACGGCGATGCCGCAGGGCGCGCCCAGCGCCGCATAAAAAGCGTTCTTTTCATCGCCCAGCTGCCGGACGTTCCCGCTCCCCAAAAGAGTCTCCAGTTCCGGCAGCGCGGGCCGGAAGCCGGGGATGAACAACACGAATTCCCGCACCTGCGCGGGCGCGGCCCCCGCCTGCGCCAGACATTCCATAACGCCCGCATAGACGGTATGCGCCGCTTCGGCCGGAGGCACAAAATTTGCGTTCGCGCCTGCGCCCTGCGCGCGGCCCCGCACACGTCCTGTTTTTTCAAACAGCAGGAAATCCGTCTTTGTTCCCCCGCCGTCGCACACCAGATACAAACCGTTCACCTCATCCTCAGCACAGCGCTTTGATACGGCCCTGATACGCCGCCACCGCGCTGGTATTGTATTCGTCGCCGCCGGGCAGATTGGCGCTGCACAGGACCGGCGGCATCCGCCCCTGCGCAAGATACAGGTTTTCGATCTTCAGTACGATGCGCTGCGCGATGAACAGGCTTCCGAAGGTGGACGCGCCGCCTGTGATCTGCTGGGTGCCGGGGATCGTGAGCAGCCCGTCGCCTCCGGGCGCATGGTTGTCGATGACGATATCGCTCACTTCATACAGGCGCTTTCCCTCCGGCGCGCGGGAGGCAAGCGTGCGGGATATTTTCTTCGAGGTAACGCACACCACCGTCAGCCCCCGTTCCTTTGCGTACAAAGCCGCTTCCACCGGCACCGTGTTGATGCCCGTATTGGAGGAAATGAGGATCGTGTCGCCCGCGCGCAGCCCCGCCTTGCCCAGCACCTCGGCCGCTTTGCCGGGCATGCGCTCCATATGTGTGCTGGTGATCGCGCCGGTATGAAGCATCAGCTCGTCCGAGAGGATGGGATTCACCGGTACGAGCCCTCCGCTGCGGTAGAACATCTCCTCCACGATCATGTGGGAATGGCCCGTGGAAAACACGTGCAGCAGGCCGCCGCCGTCTATGGATGCATACGCCGCGCGGGCGGCTGCGTCCATGGCCGCGCCTTCCTCCTGCTCGATCTGTGCCAGCATCGTATATATTTTATCCAAATATGTATCGTCCGGCAATTGTTTTGCGGTCATCCTTGACCTTCCTTCCTGAAAAAGGGCGGCGGAAACCGCCGCCCTTTCCCCCCTTGCTTTATTTGCTCCAAA
>OKRR01001985.1_pt1 | contig 16213 bp, 30 predicted proteins | sample 1601211 | NCBI WGS metagenome assembly OKRR01 (sample SAMEA3541525, study PRJEB24748) | human gut metagenome | biome: human gut; feature: human-associated habitat; material: faeces | place: China | collected 2012
CTGGGCGCAGGCATCTATGTAATCTTTCAAAATCTGCTTGTCCAATGGATTCACCTCCTCCAACACGCCTTATCTTTTTAAGAAAAACACCAATGTCCAGCAAAGACAAAACACCCACATCCAGACATATTCATGCAGTTCAACTTTTCCTCGTTTTATCACGCTGAACCCTAGATAAAATGTCATTAAAAATAATGCCAATCCCATCATCATTTTCAGGAAAAAGAATCCATCTACTCTCATTACGTTGCATCACCTCCATCCTGGCTCCGGCTTAAGCACATGCCGGCTCAGATCCGCTCCACTACTCAAAAGCCGCTGCCGCGTCTCTTCCCAGTCCTTAGCCTGCGCCTTGGTCATCGTCCATGGCTTGTCCGCCTTGCTGATCGGCTCCGTTACAACTGGCTCAAACGTATACTCGCCATAGAGTTTATTACCGCCGCTGGCATATACCCGGACAGTCCCGGGTGTACACTTAAGTATGGCAGCCGCTTCCACTGCCGTATACTCCCCGATCAGCTCCCCGCGACGATAAATCTTGTATCTTTTGGTTACAGCCACTACCACCGCCTCCCCTTATCGTCAACCACGGTCACCTTGCCCAGGATCCGCACATGGCAGATCACACTCATCAGTTTCATGGCCCGCCGGAAGTTAATTACTTCCTCCGGCGGCTTGTCTGCCTTCCGGACTGCCCGACCTGCGGTCGGATCCGGATAGCCCTCTTTGTTTTTATACATTGGCACCTCCAAATTTCAGTTTCGTTGCATTACCTACCAACCCAGTATTTTCTTCGCATTTCATCAACATCAAATCCAAGCATCGCAAGTACACTTTCAAGTGCAAGTGCTTTTCCGTATTCAATGTTATATTCAGGACTATTGTGTTCGCAATATTCCTTCATTGCAATCTTGGCGTTATTGTATTTTGCAACAATCTGCTCAACGTCTCGTGGAGCCAATGCATAAGCTATATCTTCGCAAGGCTTATTGATGGTTCTCCAAACCAACAATTTACATTTGCCCTCTTTTGCTTCTTTTTCCGCATTTAGCATACGCTCTTCATTTTTTCTACCAGAAATATTTTTCGGGGGGTGCGGATAACAAGCACAAACTGTTTCGTTATCCATTGCTTCACTTAAACTATAAATCTGTATATATTTTTCCATTCATTAAAACCTCTTTTCTCCAAATCTTAATTTCAGTTTAGTTAATCTTATCTGCATAATAATCAAAAACCGCCCTCGCTCTCTCTGATATTTCTTTACCAATATCTTCTAGTTGTGTTCCTCTTGTAAGAGCTTCTATTATCATTAATAGAGCGTCTTCAGTGTTGTATCTAAAATCAGTAAACCTTCCATCGCGCAAGTCCCTTGACCATGTGCTATGAGTTATGTCATCAACAGTTGGGATATCGCTTATTTTTAATATCAGATATTCATGTTTTTTTGATAACGCAAATTTATCCTTTGGCAAGTTCTACACCTCCACTAAATCTTAATTAAGTTTAGTCATAGAAAGTCATAAATTAGTCATAGAATTTACTTCCGCTTCCCGCCTGTCCGGCAACGCTTGTACCAGGCCCTCCGGCGCTGGATCCGCCCATAACGTTCCAGCAGCCGATCAATCTTTTCGGCTTTCCCTTTTTCAAGCAACACGAATTCCATAGCGCTCATCCCTCCCGGTATGGCTCTGGCAATGGCATCCAAGCCATAACACAGTCCTCATCATCCCATTTGCCATTTTCAATGCCGCACATTCCTGTAAACGGCTCCTCCTGACCAACAAGTTCGCCGTCAAGCGTTGCAAGATAATATCCATCTTCTGGCAGCCGCTCCGTCACCGGAATCCACTACACTGCGTTCTTTTTCAGCCGCAGCACCTCTTCCGGATTCAACCCGGTGTCCTCATACTCTGCCAGTCTCGTCACCAGCTCATCCTTCTTACTGGTGGACCAGTAACCGGTTTTGATTCCATTTACCCGTTTCTGAGTTAATCTATTCATCACTGTTTCTCCTTTATCGTCTGATAGCATTTTTTCTTTGCGTTCCACCCGACTGCTACCGGTGCCCCACAGACAAGGCAGTTAACCTCAGTCACAGGGTCGTCAACATTGGTATAGTAATGTGCTCGCTGACCGCACTCGCAATTTGCCCACAGCAGCCGCAGGCCCTCCAGGATGGTTTTCTCGCCGCACTCCTGGCATTTATACAAGTTCAGTTCATACTTGCTGTAAAATGCTCTTGTGTGCCCGCATCCTTTACAGCGAATCATCAGAAAACCTTTATACCCTTTTGTCTTATCTGTCATATCCGGCTCCTGTGGGGGGGCATTTTCTTCTGCAGGTTCTTCCGGAAGATCTTCATCATCTTCCTGTCCAGATTCAATTTCAATCCGTTGCTCGGCCTTAATAGCTGATCTGATATGCTCAAATACATCGTCATATGTATCAAGCGAAGATTTTTTATCTGGCCTTGTAATCACAACTTCCGGTTTATTCAGTGCTTTTGGTGTCGCTGTGGTTTTCTGTAATTCAGCATGGACAAGCAGCTTCTCCGCCATCCCGCGGTATACGGTCATAGCCTTATCATCCGTTACCTCTACATTCAGGGACATGCCCTGTGCTGATAATCTGATTTTCATCGGTTTTCCTCCTCCAACAAACTGAACGCCGCCAGCATAATCCGCCCGCACGCTGCAGCCCCTTCATACTTCTTTATGATTTCTCGAAAATCCTCTGTGGCTTCACTCCAAAACTTCTGATCAGCAGGACGACCATGATATTTCAGGTAAAAGTTATAAGAATCACACCAGACACCTTTTGCCAGCGCGGCCTGTTCTTCACTTCTTGTCATAAAATACACCCAGCCTTCCTGTAATGAGTCTTCCTCCGCTTGAACTGATTTTCGCAGAACTGGATATCATCCACATAGTCGTAGCACACGGCATCTGTCTTTCCGTCTGCTTTTCTAGCAATCCGGCCAATAGACTGGGTAACCACCGCATAATCCTTTTGCGGTGATACCAGATACAGCCTGTCCAGCCTCGGAATGTCCAGTCCTTCTTTCGCCAAGCCGAAGGATGCAAACAAGATTCGCTTCCGACCGGCCCGCATATCCTCGATGGCCGCTTCCCGCTCTGCCTTTCCGCGCTTGCTGGTCATGCTGCCATCAATCATGGCCGATACCTCTCGCAGCTCTTTCGGAAGCATATTTCTGATATTTCGCAGCTGCTCCAGGCGGCTTGCCAGCACCAGGCAAGAATGACCGGTCTGGCTGACCAGGTCCCTCACGATCAGCTCATTTCGCTCCCGGCTTTCTCCCAGGTAGGAAAGCAGCTCGTTGTAAACCAGTGTGCCGTCCGTGTCCAGACAGCTCCGGTTGATTGCGATTCCGGTATCCCGCCGGCAGATCCGAACTTTCATGGTCTTGTCCGCCACTGCCTCATCCGGCACCTGGTAGGCCACAGGCCCCAGAACGGCAAATGTACTCTTGATCATACCATCAGACCGATGTACCGTCGCAGATAGGCCATATTTGTATCTGGCTGCCAGATTGTTCATAACCTTGTAAAACATGGTTACCTGCGTCGGGGACCCTGCCAAGCGGTGGCACTCATCCACAATTACCACATCCCATGCTTCTCGGTACTGCGCCAGATCCAGTTTACTGAGGGTCTGCACGGTTGCGAAAGTCATGTGGCTGCCAAGCCGGACCTTTCCGGCTGTGATCGTCCCTAGTGTCTCCGCTGGAAAGTATTGCTCCGCCCTGGCAAGGGACTGCGCCAACAAATCCTGCGTGTGGGTAACCCACAGAACCTTACGCCCAAGCGCCGCCGCCAGCGCAATGCCCATCTGTGTTTTTCCAGATCCACAAGGACTCTGCAGGATTCCGCAGCTGGTGTGCCGCATTGCCTCCACGGCGGCTTTTTGATAGTCATACAAGGGAACGTTGTTCTGATAGTCTAAAATCCCGTTGTCGGCCAGCTGAACGCTTATCTTGTCTCTGCCAGAAAGGAACTGACGCACCTGCTTTCCTGTACCTGTCGGCACAATCAGGTCGGAACCATCCACCCGGTAGAGCCACAGATACTTTGGTGTGTTCCCCGTCCAGAGCCCGCGGCGTTCCCGCTCTCGGTACCGCGGATTCGGAATGATCAGATTTTCCTGCGCCCAGGCGTTCAGTTCTTTTGAGGCATTCTTAATCCGGATCTCAGATCCAATCTCCACAACCATCTCTATCACCCATCCTTGTTACTTTAAGTTCGTCTAGCCAGCTCTCCAGCGTCCGTCCATATGTAGTCATGTCAGTTCTAGAAATGCTTTTCTTTCCGTCATTCTTTAAACTGTCAAGAAGCTGGAAGTCTACCAGAAAGATCGCTTCATCCGGATACCTCACTGCAAACATCCCGCGACTGTTTCCAGTTACATAGAAAAACTGCATTGCATTGTACTGATTTTCTTCCATGCGTCTTAAGTCAAACACTTCTCTCTGGCAGTCCTTGCAGTCAAACAGATACGCCTCTCCGTTTCTGGCTGCAATCACATCGCACGGCTGACCGTTTTTATTGTCCTGGAAGCGATGTACCCAGAAACCTTCTGCTGCCAGCCGGGCGGTAAATTCTCTCTCGAACTTCGTACCGGCTGATTTATTGCTCATCTTCATTGTTTTCATCTCCTTATCGCTGCGGTCTTACCATTTTCCAGAAATGTCTTTCCCGAATCTTACCTGAAAAATGCCCGCAAGCCCTTATTTTACTTAGGGTCTTACTGTCTTACCTAAAAACCCGGATAATAAGTCTATATTTTTATAAGAGAAAAAATAATGATGTTTTTTCCTCGCGTCACGAGACTATATAACAGGTAAGACTGGTAAGACAGGTAAGACCTTATTAAAAAAGCCAGTATTTATGCGGCTTCCAGGGTCTTACCAAGGTCTTACCTTTTGGGAAGCAGGTAAGACTTTTTAATCAAAGGGCAATGTCTCTTGCTCATATTTCTCGATCTGCATAAATCCATCCCTGTCCGTTGTGTCGTCATCCTCTGGCAAGTTAAATTTGATATAGCTCGATTTGATTCCATATACCTTCGTCTGATGCACCATTTTCCCTTGCGAATTGCGCACCAGATACCCTTTTTCTGCCCACTTCCGACTCACGGCTGTATAATCAAAGCCATTCTGATCTAAGAAGCTTAAAAGCACGTCTCGGTTCACAATCAGCTTACCGCCATCAATCTTCCCCCAGACCTCGCCCTTATTCAGCGAGTTCTCTTCTTTCGGATCCTCGAAACGGACCTGGTACTTTGCCGCCCAGTTTAACACCTGCTGATACGCGCGTTCTGCAGTATCTACGTCACGCGTACTCTGCAGGTATTGTTTTACCTGGGCAATCTGCAGCGGCTGCTCCGCTGTAAAAAAGAGCTTTACTGCAATCTCATCTGCCAGCAGCATGCAGGCCATAGCCATCGCCTGTTTATCTGTAGTATCCAGCTGGCAAAGCGCCTCAAAGATTTCCCGGTACCGGTCCATGATCTTGCAGAATTCTGTTTCCTGTATGTACTCAACGAATTTTTTCCCTGCAAAACCATAATTCTCTTGCACCATGCTGCTCACATAATGGCCATCCGCCACCAGCGGACCATCAATCGCAATCTCAATCACACGGTTTTTGGATCCGCCACCGGAATTTACCTTCGTGATCGGTTCCTCACCGGTAAAGATAAAGCTGTTCTTCCAGGTTTTGGTATCCTCTACGCCACCATATGCTTTCGCTCTGCCGCGGTCCACGCCCTCCGTGATCTGGTAGATCAGCTGGTCAAAATTGCCCTGCCATTTGTCCTTGATGGTCTGCAACTCATCCCCTGCAAAAGGAATGCTGCAAAGAAAAGCTGCGTTACGCATGATGGCATTCTTGGTCATGTTCATGGTCTTTACCAGGCCGCCCATCCGCGGATTGCCCCAGATGGACATAGCCACCATAAGCGCCACGGTCTTTCCTGTTCCGGTCGTGCCCCATAAATGCAGCACGAACGGCAGCACCTTAAGCGGTTCCAGAAGCACGGAAGCAAAGCTTGCAGCCATCATCATGCGCAGGGGTATATTCTTCCGCAGATCACTGCAAAGTGCCTTCCAGGCGTCAAAATTGCCCTTCTCAGACACATTTTTAAAGATTGCCTCATAATCCAGACCACCCTCGTACCGGATATCTTTCTCGTAGGGTGTAAAGGCTGCGCCGACCCATCCCAGGCGGTTAATGGATTTCTTCGGTTCTAAAGCCACGGGATTGTATCCCACACAGTCACTGATATAGCGTACCAGACTCTTCGCATTATCAGATGTAACCTCAATACCATACTGGGACAATACATCCACAATTTTATTGGTATTGGCGCATACTGACCGGTCTACCGTGATATGCTGCCAGGATGCGGACTTGAAATAGGCCAGCGTGATCCGCTCTTCTGATGTATCCACGTTTTTCAGAATCTCCACCGGCATGATTGGATGGCTGCAGGCAATCACCGGAATCGGCTGCATGTTCTTATCATAGCGGACCGTTTTTACCCCCATATCGGTAGCGCTCCACTCTGCACAGATCAGTTCCAGCGGCTGATCGGTAAAAGCCGTTTTATTTCCGGTCTGGCACATCCGCTGGATATAGTCAAGCTGGAACTGTTTCAGCAGGTTGTTAAACTCCGTACTCCGCTTTAATATCTTAGCCTCGTTCCGCAATGCCTCAATATACTTCTGCCGCTCCACGTTATCCTCGATTTCAAAGATCCGGTAAAAGATTTCATCCGGAAACGGGTTCTGCCTCTCCAGCTTAGTTATACCAGTCAATAACTCTTCGTTCGACTTTTCCAATTTCACTCACCGCCTTCTTGTCTGCGTATAATTCTTTCGGGCACTGATCCAGACATTCAATCAGATATTCCACGTAAGTGATATTGCCAAGTGCCTCATAGAAATGTCCGCTACGCTCTCTGATTGCCTCACAGAGCAGCCCTCGATACACAACCAGCCATTTCCTTGCATAAGACACAAAATCGCGTAATTCGCGTTTTAAACGGTTTCGTTTATCTGCTTCGCGCTTCTCCCGGTACGTCACCGGTTCCTGGATTGGAATCTGGAACGCTGTTGCAAGCTGCTTAGCCGCCTCATAATTGCCAATGCCAAAATAACCGGCTACAAACTTAATCTGATCACCGCCAGCGCCGCAGGAAAAGCAGTAATACCCTTTTCCGTTTGGGTAGATCTTCATGGACGGCCGGGTGTCATGATGGAACGGGCAGAGGCATTTTCCGTTTAAAATATGCAGGCCGCAGTATTCCACGGCCTGCTGCATGCTCACTGCATCTTTAATTTTGCTGTAAAGCTCCGGATCACATGAACGGGATTCCTTCATTGCCAGCTCCCTCCGGAATATCTACGAATCCGTCACCTACTGCAGATGGCGTTCCGTGGTTCACCGGAGTAGTCTGGCCCACCGGCGGATCCTGCAACAGCTCATCTTCCGGCACCTCTGCCTCCGCCAGGCCAGCCACGCTGCGGATCTGGAACAGCTCCGTTACAAATGGGCGGTTTCCATTAGATGCTTCATACTGACGGAGGCGGAAGATGCCGCCAAATTCCTTGCCGATCATCTGCTTTTCATTGTCGATTGCATCCCACTGGAAGGTAAAGTTATTGGAGCGCTCAATCGAAGTGATGATGCCTTTGAACCAGGAAAGTCCCTTGCCCTCCATGTTCTGTTTAAACACACCGCGCCATTTTGCGCCCATCGGATTCCGGGCCTTATCGCCATCAAACATCTTCTTGTAAAAGTCCTTGTACTCACCCTTTGCGATATCATACAGAATCACAAACTGCTGATTGCCGTTCTTTGATTCCTGGGTGGTTACCTGCTTAATGACGCACACATATTTCCCTTTCGGCAGCTGCTGGAATTCTCCTGTGTAAGCTGCTGCCTCATCGTATCCTACCGGTTTCTTAATCATGACTGCTTGTCCTCCTTGGGGTTATATTTCTCCCATCCATAGAAATCCCGGATGGTATCATCAACCACTTTCAGATTGTTTTCAATTTCAGGTGATTCAAACATATCTTCCGGGGTCTTCGTAATATCGGAACCATCTGTAACCGTGCGGAAGAAATGATTCCCATTCTCGCTCATGCACCGGATGCAGATCGTTACCATTCCCTTCAGGCAAACCTTGCGATCCAGCTGCTTGCCGATCGTTCTAAGCCTGGAAATGCCAAAATCATCGGTATCCTCGTGAAACATGATATACACGATCTTATCCGGATCCGTGACTTCGGTTTTGATCCGCTTCACCAGACCATACATAGCATCCGCAATGTCATCGTACATCTCGAAAGAAGCGTTCCCCTTCTTATTCCGGTGCTGCGTCATAAAGAGATGGGTCATAATATACCCGGCGTCATCAATCACATAGACCTTCTCCGGATTCTTGTTGATCGTAGCAATGATCTGATTGATATCATCGCTAGCACCGGTCTTCCGGAAGCGTTTGCGGAAAGGTAATTCCTTCCGCTCCGTGTTAAGCAGCACCACCTCATGCTCATCAAAAAACTTTAAACTCCGGCTCTTTCCGCTGCCGGACTTTCCATAAACTAAAACAGGTAATCCCATAATGCCCTCCTTAATATGGCAGTGGCTCTGCCTCGTCAGTTTCTTTTACCGCTTTGCTCAGCCAGTCATCCTCGAAGAAATCCAGGTCTTTCATGCGGGCAAATATCGCGTCCCGCGTCTTTTCCGATACATTCATGCCGAAAACCCAGTACAGCATCGTTTCGCTCTTAAAATAGAGCGTGTGTCCGGAAGGTGATACGCTAGGCCTTCCCGGCATATGCTCCCTCATCGGCTCTAACTCTGCAGGCGAAATCATTCCGTCAGTCCACTCTCTGATTGCTGTCAGATAATCTTTATCACTATAGCGCTGATATAGGGACAGCTCATGATAGTCGTTCGTCAATACCATCGGAACGCTGCAGGCAAAATCCTTTGCCGTCTTCCATGCCGCATATGGATCATGCGGTTTCAGTTCGCACTCCATCTTCAGCTGCTTGTCTTCGATGTAATATTTGTAACAGGTTTCTTCGTCCGGCATATCACCGATCAGCTCCATGATAGCTGCCTTGAACTTATTGGTCGCATACATGCTCTCTACATAGACACCCCAAAAACTGGTGTAAACCAGATAATGATCATCCAGATTCCCGACATATAAGCCGCCGGTTGTCTTCAGGGCCGACTTCATGGCCTTCTTGAATTCACTGATTTTAAGAAACATCTTTCTTTTCCTCCTCGTATTTCCGCTTGTAGGCATCAATGCCGCACCGGATGTAATCCAGCACTACATCCATTTCATCGAATGACAGATGCCATACACCTGTTGTCATGATCTTGACCGCTTTCGCAGCTACTTCCATGAGTAGCTGCATGCGAAACGGTCCAATGCCCTCCCGATCCATCAGCGAATCCGCAGGCTTTCGCCCCGCGGCTCCAGATGTGCCCAGTCAACCTGCTTCTCATCCAGAAGCTTACGGATAGCTTCGTTGTTCGGAACCGGTGGCTGCGGGATCAGGAATCTTCCCGGAATGTCTTCCAGAAGACCATCAATGACCAGCGGCTGCAGACCTCCGTTTTTCTGAATGTTAAAGCTGAACAGTGCTGTCTTAAACTTGATTTTGCCCATCTCGCGCATATTGGCTTCCAGATTGTTCTTTAATGCCTGCTGGCGGTTCTCCAGAGCCTTTCTTCTGGCAGCCAAACGATTTTCTTCTGCTCTCAGCGCCTCTATATCTGACTTCATTCCTGTGATGATCTTGGCATAACCATCTGCCTTCTCCTCAATTTCTCCCCACAGGCCGTCCATCGTGTCCTGCAGAACCTGATCATCTACCTCCGGATCATAAACCAGATCCTGTAACGCTAAAAACTGCTCTGTTAACTCATAAAGTTTCATCTTGATTTTCCTCCGCGCCTCACCTATAATGAGACTGTAAATTGTTTTTTATTTACCCGATTCCCCGGAAGTTGCCGCTTCTGGGGTTTCTTCTTTTTCTGCCGACTTTAGAATGACAATCGTCAGTGCATCGCCATAACCAAATCCTGCAACATTCCAGCATGTTACTTCCAAGTCCTTTACTTCCGGCCACCATTCGGTCTTTGACATACAAGTCGGCTCTCTGCGCCGCCATTGTGCCTTAGTTTCTTCCCAATCCTCATCCGGCAGCACGACATAATCAAAACTTCCCTCATACAGAAACGGCTGACCATCCTTGTAAATAGTGAAAGTTGCATGCCCATCAATTGGCTTTACAAACTCTTCCAGCGTCACTTCCTCACCTCCTTTCTATAATCCCGCCAACAGCGCGCTGGCCACGCATCCCGCAAACATCGCACAGATGCCAAATATCACCTTGCCCGCCAGATCATCCAGATCAAGTTCCGGTTCCGGCTCTGGTGCATCCTCGACCAGGTAAAACACCGGATCACTCCGGCACTCCACGTAGCTGAGCATCCGCGGGTGCTGGGACTGGATAAAGTTAAGCTTCGCCACTCTGATCACCTCCCTCCTCTGGCTCGTATGCCGGATACTGCTCAATAAAGCGCTCCAGGTCACTGCCCCGGATCTTAATCAGTCCAAGGCGCAGAGCTATAAGCTGCTTTCCGTTAATCAGCCGGTATACCGCCTGCGGATTAACCCGCAGAAGTTTCGCAGCTTCTTTTACTGTGTACAATGGTTCGTATGCTCTTACCATCTTCTTACACCTCCCTCGTTGCTTTTCCTGCATATTCCGTGATACAATTTCTTTATCAAATTCATACTACGGAGGTTTTTATGTTTCTCACACAACTTGCATCCGCTTCCGACACTATGTTCACCGGCCTGCTTAGTTCACTCAGCCCGTCCGATATAATTCAGTTGCTCGGAATACTTTTGTCAACAATCATCAGCACAATCGCAGTCATAATATCTGTTGTCACCTTGCGTCAAAACCATCAAATGGTTGAAGAATCAACTCGTCCATACATAGTTGTTTACACCGCTGCAACCAACTTTCAATCTCCTATGTACTACCTGGTCATCAAAAATTTTGGTCAAACAGGGGCTCGCATTACCAGTTTTTCCTGCGATTTTGATTTAGCTAAGTGCTCCTACAGCCCAAAATACATTCCTTTTGAACACATCAAAGATACTTTCATTGCTCCAAATCAATCCTTCGTTTGTAATGTAAACCAACGCGAAATATTTGAAGATCCAAAACCAATCACTATAAACATCTCCTACGAAGCTAATAACAAGACATATACCGATTCTTTTGTTCTCAATATCAAAGCAGATGCTGATTTAACTCATAGCCGAGCATCTACCAAAGATAAAGAACTAAAAATCATCTCTTATACGCTCCAGGATATGGTAGAAAAGATGCTATAACACAATTCGCCCGCTCTGTAACCGGTCCTTACATCTACATAAAACAGTCTCGCAAACTTCATAGGTCTGGGCTTCCTCCGGAAGTTCAGACTTTATTGTTTGTAAAATCTCTTCGACAGTTTTCTCCAGTACCTCTTCGGAAACAGAAATGCCATTTCCAAAATAAATCACTGTATTGAACATCCCGCTCACCTCCTACTCCAACAGATCTTCGATTAATCTGCATTACCAAACAATGAAATCTGCTCATACTCCGGAACTTTCACGAAATCTACCGGAAGGCGGATTCCATACTGTTCGCAAATAAGCTTTGCCATCTCTGCGGACTTATACGGAGCACTGCCCTGCTTATCCATCCGGCTTGCCAGTGCCTGGATCAGCTTTGCAACCTCACCAGGATGTTCTGTCAGTAGCCGCTGCGGCATTTCTTCCATCTCATGGAATCGGTTGATATAACGGGCTGTAAATTCCGTTCCTTTCTGGCCAGTCATCTTGTGGGCGATAAATTCACACCCCTTCTTCGTAACAAGAAAACACGGAAGCGTTTTGTTCTGATCGGTAACGTATGTAGATTCCTTAAAGAAATCGGTAAAGCCAATTTTGGCTTCTCCTAACTGCTCCGTATATTTACGAATATCACGCAACAACTTCGCATGTTCTTTTCCGCACCACTCTGCGGCTTCCATCGATGTGATGGTGGTTCTGGTTAATTCATTCACGTTATTCACCTCTTTCTGTAAAGATTTTTCTCAGCTCGACTGCTTCCTTGCTGTTCTGAAGAATATTTTCTTTAAAAGCAGCACTGTCTGACGCTACCAGCTGAATGAGCATTGCTGCTTTTTGCAAGCCTTCCTGCTTGCCTCTCTCATAGCCCATGCGGTATGCTTCCCGCTCTGGGGCATTCATAAATTTTGGATTCATAAATTCCTCCTATTTAGATGTTGATTTTAAATCATCTTTTGATTTAAAAAAAAGTGCTTCTTTTTCTTTTAAACTTTTAATTTCCAGCAACTCGCATAATGCAGCTACTTCACTTGTCTTAAATTCCTGCTTATTATTAAGTTTTAAAGCAAATCCATAGCTAGTAAGCCCCAGATAATCAGCTACATATTTGAGTTTTAAGCCTCGAGACTTAATTAATTTTTTTAAAGCATCTGAATCCGTCAATGCTATCACTTCCTTTCTGTTTATGATGATTTTAAATCATCTATATGTATAGTAGCACTATGGAGATTTAAAGTCAACTCTTTTTTTGTTTTTTCTCAAAAAATATTGATTTTAAATCACTTTCATGTTATATTGCAATTATAAATAGGAGGTTCTAATATGCCAGAAATAGGGAAAAGAATACGTACACGCCGCGAAGAACTTGGAATAACACAAGAAGAATTAGCTTCTAAACTTGGTTATAAAAGCAAAACAACAATAGCCAAAATTGAAAATGGAACAAATGATATCGTCCAAAGTAAAGTCATCGAATTTGCACAAGCGCTCGATACGACTCCGGCTTACCTTATGGGATGGACCCAATATAATGAAACTATTCCTAACAAAAATAATAGTATTCCTAAAGATTCAGATTTAGCTATTATTCAACGCGAAAGAAATAAGATGTCAGACAAGGAAAAAAGTAAATTGATGAATATATTAAAAGCTAATTTTGATGAATATAATTGGGAGGATGATGATTCTGGAGATATCGAATAATCGCAGAATTCAAATTAAAAGCTGCGTAATATCTGTTCTGGAAGAATATGGGCACCCATTTGTTCCAGTTAAAATAGGAAGTCTTATACGTTCCATACCTTACATCAAACTAATCACTTACAGTAGTCAAATCCGTAAATACCATATAACATACAATGAATTAATTGTTGATGCTGAAACAACTGATTCATACGCTGTTTGGAATAAAACACAAAATCGTTACTGCATTTATTACAATGATATGGCTCCTAGTATTGTTAATTCTAACCGTGTTCGCTGGAATTTGGCTCACGAATTAGGACATGTTATTCTTAAACACCATGAATTATGCAAACGTCATAAACTTTTTCGTAGTGGGCTTGCCACTAATGTTTACAATTATATAGAAGCTGAAGCTGATTATTTTGCCCAACTTCTTCTAGTTCCTCACGTTGTCTTATATGCATTTAAAGTTACAACCGAAAGGCAATTAAAAGACCTTTGTCAAATATCAGGCCCTGCTGCTAAAAACCGATTTCGAGATTACAAGCAATGGGTAAAAAAAATAAATGGGAATGATGCTTATGATAGGCCATTATTCCACTACTATTACAATTTTATTTATAAAAAGCATTGTCGAACTTGCGATGCTTATGTAATTCAAAGTAACGGAAAATATTGTCCTATATGTGGAAATAAAACTTTACAATGGGGAGATGGTAAAATGAAGTACACAACAAAAATTGTTTTAGATCAGAATAGTAAAGCTGTTCGTTGTCCAGTTTGCGACAACGAAGAAATTTCACCAAATGGGAACTACTGTCATATTTGTGGCACTTGTTTAGTCAATCGATGCACAAATACCGATGATGCATATGAGCAGCCATGCGGTGCATTAGCAGCTGCAAATGCACGCTATTGCATTTATTGTGGAGCGCCAACCACATTTTTCCAAAATAATTTATTAAAAGCTTGGACGCAAGAAAATCTTACTGGATTTGAAAACATTCCCGATGATGTCATGGATACTCCTGATGATGCCGGAGCACTCTTTTATGAAGATGACGCATTGCCATTTAACTAAAAATCACCGGCGCTGGTTGTTGTAGAAAAGTTTTAAAACGCAATGCTATTGCAGAAAGGAAGTGTTTGTTATGCCATTATTAAAAGATCGCTACACCTCGGAAGATTACTGGAATCTGCCAGAGGGTGAACGTGCGGAACTGATCGATGGAAAATTCTACGACATGGCACCGCCGAGCCGAATCCACCAGAAACTGGTTTTCACAATTTCAAGAATTATCGGAAACTATATCGCTGACCATCACGGCTCCTGCGAGGTTTATCCTGCACCATTTGCCGTTAACCTCGATGCCGATGACAGAGACTGGGTGGAACCGGATATCTCCGTGATCTGCGACCCGAACAAGCTGACTGACCGCGGCTGCTCCGGAGCTCCGGACCTCATCTTCGAGATCGTATCCCCGTCCAGCCGCAAACTGGACTACGGAATAAAAAACGGCATTTATTCTCAGTCTGGTGTCCGGGAATACTGGATTGTGGATCCTGCGAAAGAGCGTGTTACTGTTTACCATTACGAAGACGATGCAGCCCCGGCAATCTATCCCTTTGCACAGGATATTCCTGTCGGAATCTATCCGGGTCTTGCGATCAGAATTAATGATTTATTGGAAAATTACTAAAACTGCATAAAATGCAAAACCGCCCGGTGCTGGTAACACCGAACGGCTTTACATAGATTTTTTCTTGCCGGATGCCCGGCCAGATATAATCGAGTCCAAACGAATTATATCATCTCCTCGGCACTCTGGCAAGGGTGCTATTTTTGTACCCAATTTTCTGTTGCGACATCGCAACGACCATACGAAAGGAGCATGATATATGGGACAGTTAAGAACAAGAAAGCGCGGATCAACCTGGCAGTACAGCTTTGAAACCGCACCAGTGAATGGAAAACGGAAATCAATCTCAAAGGGCGGATTCCGGACAAAAGCCGAAGCCCTGGCAGCCGGTACTACCGCAATGAATGAGTATAACTCATCCGGCCAGACCTTTACCCCCACAGAGGTCAGTGTATCTGATTATCTGGATTACTGGTTTGAGAATTACTGCAAAATGAATCTGAAATACAACACGCAGCTTGGTTATCTCTACATTATGGAGAACCGGTTAAAGCCGCACTTCGGACAGTACCGGCTGAAATCACTGACCACCGCTGTCATACAGGAATATGTGAACCAGTTAAAAATCGACGGCCTTGCAAAATCTTCTGTCCTGGGAATCTTGCGGGTATTATCAGCCGCTTACGAGTATGCTATAGAACCGCTGCAGTATGTCAGGGAGAACCCCTGCGCCAGGATAAAACTGCCAAAATTTGAAAAACAGCCAAAACAGCGCTATGTGATCCGCCCGGAAGAGTTCAAAAAGATTCTGGAGCGCTTTCCGGAAGACAGCAATTTCTATCTGCCGCTCATGATTGGCTATTATACCGGCCTGCGTCTCAGCGAAGCCTTTGCACTGTGTTGGGATGATATCAACATGGAAAGCCGCACCTTATCCGTAAAAAAGACGGTCGTGAAACGGAATTATGGAGTGGATGTCCGAAAAGTGCTGGAACAGAAAGGAAAGAAAGAAGAAAAGTCTGCCTGGTACTTTGGAACACCGAAAACAGTCAATTCCATCCGTACCATCAAATTTGGAGATGCCCTCTATAAGGCATTGAAACATGCGCAGCTGACCCAGAAGAAGAACCGGCTGCTCTATGGTGAATATTATACTGATCATTATCTGAAGCCGGAGAAAGATGAAAAAGGAAATACCATATACCGCATTGTTCCGGTTGAGCGCGGCATCAGCTGCACGCTGCAGCGCGTGGATTTCCTGTGCGTCCGAGAGAACGGGGAATTCATCAGCCCGGACTCCTTTAAGTACTGTGCCAGAGTGATTCATCACGAGCTGAACATGGCCTTCGATTATCATTCTCTCCGGCACCCGTATGTCAAGCCCACGACAAAAAATTTATAACTTTTTTTGCAGTTTTTCG
>OKRR01001994.1_pt1 | contig 16175 bp, 12 predicted proteins | sample 1601211 | NCBI WGS metagenome assembly OKRR01 (sample SAMEA3541525, study PRJEB24748) | human gut metagenome | biome: human gut; feature: human-associated habitat; material: faeces | place: China | collected 2012
ACTGTAGCAGCACTTGGTATGATCATCATCCCGGCTATGGTTCAGGCAGGTTATGATAAAGCTTCCGGAACGGCCCTGATGTCTACAGCCGGAGCAATTGGAATCATTATTCCGCCTAGTATTACATTCGTTATTTACGGTTCTATCACCGGTACTTCTGTTGGGGCTCTGTTTGCATCCGGTATCGTACCTGGAATCCTCATGGGAGTATTACTGGTAGTTGCCATGATGTGGGTCAGCAGAAAACGAGAACTGCAGCTTTTGCCGAAGGCAACCTGGAAGGATAGATGGAATTCCTTTAAAGATGCATTCTGGGGACTGATGATGCCAGTTATCATCCTAGGTGGTATCTATGGTGGTATCTTCACACCGACTGAGGCAGCGGCCGTATCTGCAATCTATGGACTTTTTGTAGGATTGTTTATCTACAAAACGATTACTTTCAAAGATGTTCCGAGAATCCTTGCAGATTCTGTATCTCAGACAGCAGTCGTTATGTTTATTGTAGGAACCGCAAGTCTGTTTGCATGGATTCTGACCGTAACCGGTCTGGCAGCACAGGCAAGTAACGTACTGATCTCCGTCAGCAGCGGTAACAAGTACATCTTCCTGTTGATTGTTAATATCATCCTGCTGATCGCCGGATGCTTTATCGATGCAAACTCCGCATGCTATATTCTGGTACCGATTCTGGTTCCGGTAGCTACAGCACTTGGAATCAATCCGATTCACCTTGGTTGTATCATGATCGTAAACATGGCAATCGGAATGGTTACACCGCCTGTAGGTGTAAACCTGTATGTTGGATGTGGTATTGCAAAGATCTCGCTGAAAGAGATATCCATAGCAGTTCTTCCATTCATTGTAGCATCGGTTGTGGCACTGTTACTTACAACTTATGTACCTATAATCTCAATGTTCCTGCCGAATCTGCTTGGATAGGAACTTAAAGCAAGAGAAATATTCAGATGACCAGGAGGGGGTCCTGGCATCTGAATGGAACTCTTACCATACAAAATCAAATTTTTTTAAGTTTCAACATCCCATGTAAGTATGTTGAACGCAAAAGGAGAGGAGAAGAAATGAAAACAATCAGCGCGGCCGAATTAAAAGAAAAGGCAAAACAGCTCAGAAAGACAGCCGTAACTATGATTTATGAGGCGCAGTCAGGACATCCGGGAGGATCTTTGTCTATCGCAGATATCGTAGCAGATCTTTACTTCAGAGAGATGAATGTGGATCCGAAGAATCCACGCTGGGAGGATCGTGATCGTTTTGTACTTTCGAAAGGACATGTGTGTCCGATTCAGTATTCAGCACTTGGTATCCTTGGATTCTTCCCGGAGGAAGACCTTCATACACTTCGTAAAGAAGGATCCAAACTTCAGGGACATCCGTCTATGAACAAATGTCCGGGTATTGATATTTCTACAGGATCTCTGGGACAGGGACTCTCCTGTGCAGTCGGAATGGCATTGGCAGGTAAGAGAGATGGAAAAGATTACATGGTCTATGCTGTCGTTGGTGACGGCGAGGCAGATGAAGGACAGATCTGGGAGGCAGTCATGGCTGCTTACAGATATCATCTGGATAACCTGGTAATCATTATTGATAATAATGGACTGCAGATTGATGGCACAACAGATGAGATTATGCCGCAGCTTGACTTTACCAAGAAATTTGACGCATTTGGCTATGATACTTATGAGATCGATGGTCATAACATGGAAGAGATCATGGCAACCTTTGACAAGATCCACGCAGCAAAAGATGGAAGACCGAAATTTATCAATGCTCACACCGTAAAAGGAAAAGGCGTATCTTATATGGAGAATCAGCTGGCATGGCATGGCATGGCACCAAATGATGAGCAATATGCCCTTGCAATGAAAGAACTTGAGGAGGGAATCTAGGATGGAAAAGAAATTAATCGCAACCAGAGATGGCCTTGGAGATGAGCTTGTTGAACTGGGTGGAAAAAATAAAAACATTTATGTTGTAGACGCAGATATCGGAAAATCTTGTAAGACTACCAAGTTTGCAAAGACTTTCCCGGAACAGCATGTGAATGTTGGTATTGCTGAGCAGAACGCAGCAGGTCTTGCAGCAGGTCTTGCTACCTGCGGAAAGATTCCATTTGTTGTTACTTATGCAGTATTTGGTTCTCTTCGTATGTGTGAGCAGATCAGACAGGAGATCTGTTATCCGAAGCTGAATGTTAAGATCGCATGCTCTCATGGTGGAGTTACTCCGGCAAATGACGGTGCATCCCATCAGTGTATTGAGGACATGGGTGTTCTCAGAACTCTCCCCAACATGACGGTCATTATGCCTGCAGATTACTGGTCAGCACGTCGTCTTGTTGAAGCAGCAGCTGAATTTGACGGACCGGTATACTTAAGATTTACCAGAGATGCTATTCCAGTGATTTATGATGAGAACGCAACCTTTGAAATTGGCAAAGCCAATAAGTTAAAAGAAGGAAAAGACATAGCGATTATCGCAAACGGAGATACCGTTCGTCTGGCGATTGAAGCAGCAGAGAAACTGGAAGCAGAAGGCATCCATGCAAGAGTACTTGATATGCACACCATTAAACCGCTGGATGTTGATGCAGTAAAAGCATGTATTGATGATATTGGTAAGATCATTACCGTAGAGGATCATAATATCATCAATGGACTTGGCGGTGCTGTATGTGAAGTTGTTGCAGAGGCAGGCAAAGGTAAAGTAAAACGTGTAGGTATTCAGGATCAGTTTGGTCAGTCTGCTCCGTATGAGAGACTTCTGGCAATCAACGGAATCACTGTTGAGAATATTGTTGAGCTTGCCAAAGGCGAGTGGTAAGGCAAAAGGAGGATCCGTAAGGTGAGAGCAGGATTTATTGAAGAGCCTGGAAAGGCATATTTTAAAGAAGTACCGGAACCGCAGATTGAGAAATCAACGGATGTAAAGATCAAAGTGGTTGTGACAGGAATCTGTGGATCAGAAGTACATGCTTATCATGGAAAACATGCGTGGAGAGTTCCGCCGCTGGTTTCAGGACATGAATTTGCAGGTATCGTTGTTGAGGTGGGATCCGATGTAACGAGCGTAAAAGTCGGTGACAGAGTTACCGCAGAACCGCAGTATGGCTGTGGTGATTGCCCGCAGTGCCGTATTGGAAGATACAACATCTGTAAAAATAAGAAAATTCTGGGTGCTACCTACTGGAGCGGATCTTTTGGAGAGTATGTAGTAGTTCCGGAGAAAACAGTTGTACATCTAGGCGATGATGTTTCCTTTGAGGAAGGTGCTCTGATTGAGCCAATCGCAGTTGGTATGCACGCAGTTCGTGAACGTGACGTATCTATCGGACAGAATATTCTGATCATCGGAGCAGGTACGATCGGACTTGGTGTATATTTAAGTGCTAAGATTTGCAACCCGAGCAAGATCATTGTAGCTGATGTTGTAGACTATAACCTGGAAATGGCCAGAGAACTGGGATGCGAATATACCATCAACAGTATGAAAGAAGATCTGGAAGCAGAAGTTAAGAAGCTGACCAATGGTGAAGGTGTTGATATTACATTCCTTGCATTTGGTAATGCTCCGGTTGTGGAAAGTGCATCAAAATGTACCAAGGAAGGCGGCGTGATCTCCGAGATCGCAGTTATTCCAAATGGAACTGGTTGTCCGTACAACATGATCCAGGTAAAACAGCAGTCTCTGATTGGATCTAACATGTATGTTCGTAAAGATTATGAGGTTGTAGTTGAGAACATGGCGAAAGGCCATATTGATAGCAAGAAGATGGTCTCCAAGATCTATCCGATCGAAGAGTTTACTGCTGCTATGGAGATGGCTGATAAGCGTACCGAACCGGTAGTTAAAGTGATGCTGAAGTTTTAAATAACAGAAAAAAAGTAAAAATAGTACCTTGATTTCCGAGGGTAAACCCTCAGGCCCTCGGAAACATTTGCCATACAATTCCCATATATAGCCGTCATTCTACTTGCCAGGAAAATGACGGCTATATTTTTGCGGAAAGCCGGGTGGGAATATAACAACTTTCCTCCGTAAAAAACTCTTTCTCCAGTTTAGCACAGTGGGGGAGAATGGACAAGTGAGGGGAGTTTTATAAATTTTTATAAGAAGTCGTGCTGGCGCGTACTTTTAATAATGGATGAAGACAAATATAGTTATGCTCAGGTGTGTCTCCGTTAATTAGAATTTTGATTGCTTAAACTGCATGACTGGCAATCTCTTCAATTGGCTGAGCAATCGTTGTAAGGGGTGGGTTGATGATCTCAGAAAATGAGATGTCATCCACACCTACAATAGAAATATCATCAGGGATAGAGATATTATAATTTCTGCATTCTTTATAGATGCCATAGGCAACCATATCATTAAAGGCAAAAATAGCACTGACATTGTGTCCAAGCAGACAGGGGAGTGCTTTGCTGCCGCAGTCGGTAGACAGAGAATCGCAGAATAAGAGATTAGGATCTGGTGTAAGACCGTATTCAATTAATGCTTTCTTATACCCTTCATAACGCTGTTGATTGACGGTCAGATGAATAGAACCGGATGCACAGCCTATTCTTCTGTGTCCAAGATTCAGAAGATGTCGGGTAGCCAAATAACCGATTTGTCTTTGGTCTACTTCTACAATGGAATGCTGGCCAACAGAATTGGTAACACGGTCTACATAGACCGTAGGAATGTCCAGATGACGAATGATATTCTGGCATGCAATTGTTTCCTGCTCATCTTCAAAATCGAGCTGAGCAAGGATGATTCCATCAACTCGTTTATCAGAAAATAGCTGAAGATACTGACGGGTAATGTCAGGATCGCTGTTCGTGTTTCCTACAATAACAGCGATATTGTGTTTCCTGAGCAGTTCTTCAATGCAATGGGATAGGCTGGCAAAGAAAGGGTTCGTGGAATCTGGAAGAATAAGCCCTATAGTATTGCTTGTGTTGGTAACAAGACTGACAGCAAGCTGATTAGGACGATAATGCAGTTCATCGATTGCCTTTAAAACTTTTTCTCTGGTGGCTGTAGAAATGGATACGGGTTTATTATTTATAATAAAAGAAACCGTAGCCGGCGATACACCGGCGGCTTTGGCCACATCTTTAATAGTTACTCTCATACTATTTTTATCCTTTTATATATTAAATCGATATAATTATATCAAACAGGTTGCCTGATGTCAAAATATATAGAAGAAAACTTATTTAGTTAAAATGTATAAATTAAAAAAAGATATATTGACTTATTTAGATAAATATGATATATAATTAAATATAAAAATGACAAAAGAAAGTCATTTTTATATTTTTTCATTTATTAAAACGTTTTAATAAATGAATAGATATAAGCGCCTGGAAATAAACATAAGAGGAGGTTACTATGAAAGGCAAAAATGTAAAAAGAGGGTTGGCAACTTTATTATTAGCATCTATGGCAGCAGGTACTCTGGCTGGATGTGGACAGAAAGCGGATACTGCAGGCAGCACGTCAGCTGATGCAGATTCCGATGGAAAAACAAAAATTGTTCTTCTGTTGAATGGATATCTGGGAGATCTGGCATGGTATGACTGTTCTGCTGCAGGAATCAATGCAATTCAGGAAAAATATGGGGATGAAGTTGAGACAAAAGTTATTGAGATGACAACCGATCAGTCCAAATATGATTCTATCATTGAGGATACGCTGAGTGAGGACTGGGATGTGGTTGTTGCAGGATCCTGGACTATGATGGAGTATATTGAGGCGGCAGCAGAAGATTATCCAGATAAAGAGTTTTGGTTCTTTGATGAACCGATTGAGGATTATGACAATATTTACAGTATGAGTTACAGTGCAAATGAGGGATCATTCCTGGCAGGAATGGCAGCAGCAAGTGTATCCAAGACAGGGGTAATTGGATTCATCGGTGGGGCTGATTCAACTGTAGTAAATGACTCTCTGGTTGGATATCTGGAAGGTGCAGCCTATGTAAATCCGGATATTAAGGCAGTGGTATCTTATACTGGAAACTGGGATGATTCTGCAAAAGGTAAAGAGCTGGCGCTGGTACAGTACAATGCAGGTGCAGATATTGTATTCCAGCTGGCTTCCAATGCAGGTGTAGGTGTATTTGAGGCAGCAAAAGAGACTGGCAATCTGGCAATAGGTTCTGATACCGATCAGTCTCTTGTTTTTGAAGAGAGCGATCCGGAGAAAGCAAAAACAATCCTTACCAGTTCTCTGAAACGTGTAGATGTATCTCTTCTCAATGCATATGAGCTTTATAAAGCAGGCGAAATGCCGTATGGAACTTGTGAGTATCTTGGTCTTGATAAGGGTTGCGTTGGTATCGTGACTAATGACAATTATTACGAGCATGTATCTGAGGAACAGGCAGCAGCGATCGATCAGGCAAAACAGGATATTATTGATGGCAAGATTAAAGTATCCTCTGCATATGGCATGACTTCAGAAGATATGGATGCATTTAAGGCAAAATATATTCAGTAATCAGAAGAATTATGGAAAGGGCTAAGGATGAGTGAGATTCTAAGAGCGGAACATATTGTCAAAATTTATGGCAATGGTGTAATGGCAAATAAGGATATTAATTTTTCGGCAGAAAAAGGTGAGATTCATGCGATCTGTGGAGAGAATGGAGCAGGAAAATCTACATTTATGAAGATGCTTTATGGTATCGAACAGCCAAGTGAAGGGACTATCTATGTAAAAGGCACACCGGTTCAGCTGACCTCGTCCGCTAAAGCTATTGAGTGCAGTATTGGAATGGTGCACCAGCATTTTATGCTGGTGCCCTCCCTTACAGTGGCGGAAAATGTGGTGTTGGGGGTAGAACCGCATAAAGGAATTAAATTTGATAAAAAAGAGGCGATTCGCCGGACAAATGAAATTGCAGAGAAGTACAATCTGCCGATTCCGGCTGAAGCAAAAGTAGAAGATATTTCTGTTGGCATGAAACAGAGAGTAGAAATTATAAAGGCGCTTTTGAAAGGTGCAGAAATTCTGATCCTGGACGAACCGACGACAGTGCTGACACCGCAGGAGACAGATGAGTTATTTGAGGAGTTAAAACATTTGCGTGATGAAGGACACACAATTATTTTCATTTCGCACAAATTATATGAAGTAAAGAAATTATGTGACCGTGTTTCTATTATGAAAAATGGAAGAATGGTCGCTACAAGAAATATTTCAGAAGTAACGGAAGCGGATATCTCAAGACTTATGGTAGGAAGAGATGTGGTGGAAGTTATTGAAAAAACGAAAGCAAATCCCAAAGAGACAATACTGGAAGCAAAAGGTGTGACCTGTAGAAATAATATGGGACGCACTGTGCTGGATCACGTATCTCTGAGAGTAAGAAGCGGAGAAATCCTTGGACTGGCGGGTGTGGAAGGAAACGGACAGCATGAGATCCTGGAAGCAATTGCAGGAATGTGCCCAGTGGTTGGGGGGGCTATCTGCCTGGAAGGGAAAGAGATTTCACATTCATCCATAAGAGCAATCAGAGATCTTGGGGTTTCTCATATTCCGGAAGATCGTATGGTGGAAGGAACTGCAAAAAATCTGAGCATCTCAGATAATATTCTTGCAGGACAGCAGAGAACGAAAAAGTTCACCGGAAAAATTTTATTGAAAGAAAAAGACATTGCAGATGAAACGGATAATCTGATTAAAGAATACAGGGTAAAATGCAGCGGACGAAATCAGGAGATTGGAATGCTGTCTGGTGGAAATATTCAGAAAGTAGTCGTTGCCAGGGAGTTTTCACAGGATCCAAAGGTGATTCTTGTTGATCAGCCGGCTCGCGGAATTGATATTGGAGCGGCTACATTTATCAGAGAACGGCTGGTTCAGCTGAGAGATGAAGGAAAAGCCATTATTCTGAACTCGGCGGATCTGAATGAGGTACTTGGGTTATCAGACAGTCTGGCTATTTTCTATAATGGTAAGATAGCAGCATATTTTTCAGATACCAGCGTCCTGACAGAAGAAGAGCTGGGTCTCTATATGCTGGGAGTAAAGAAGATGAGCGCAGATGAGATTGAGAGGCAGATGTATGAGTAAAAAAATGACACAGGAAAAATTAAATCGGGAATTTACAGTTCTGAGAACCGGGCTTGCCATTGGAATCGGCGTATTGCTTTCTGTCATTATTATTCTGCTGGTAAGTGATGAACCATTATTATCTATTCAGTATCTGGTCTTTGGACCACTGATGAGTTTAAACAATTTCTGCAGTCTTCTGACCATGTGGATTCCAATCGTTATTACTGGTCTGGCAGTTTGCATTATGTTCAGCGCAAATCAGTTTAATCTGTTTGGCGAAGGTGCATTTTTCTTTGGTGGTGTGATTGCAACGGCGGTAGCCTTGTCAACAAATTTACCAGCAGGGATTCATCCGGTCGTGTGTGTACTTGCAGCCGCAGTTGTCTGCGCAGTGATCGGTGTAATTCCGGCACTGATGAGATATAAGCTGGATGCATCCGAAATGGTTGGTTCCATGCTTTTGAATTATGCCTGCATGAATTTTGGACTGTTTATTATTACTTACTATTTCAGAGATCCATCCGCAGGAAGTGTGGCGTCTGTGAAACTGCCAAAGACAGCAAGAATTGCTTCTTTAATTCCTGGAAGTGATGTACATATGGGATTTATTGTGGCAGTGATTCTGGTGATCCTTACATATATTTTTATGTATAAGACAAGATGGGGATATGAGATCCGGCTGGTTGGACAGAACAGCAGGTTTGCAAAGTATGCAGGAGTCAGTATTGGATTTGTACTTGTTTCTTCACAGATGATCGGAAGTGCTCTCTGCGGAGCAGCAGGGGCGATGGAAGTTCTGGGTGTGTACAGAAGATTTTCCTGGACCGGACTTACCAATCATGGCTGGGATGGCGTAACGCTTGGAATTCTTGCAGGAAGAAATCCAAAATACATCCCATTGGCAGCCTTATTCTTGGCATATCTTAGAAAAGGCGCGGATCTGATGTCGATGAAGACCGGAATGCAGACAGATTTTGTATCCATTATTCAGGCAGTCATTCTGGTATTTATTCTGGCAGAAAGTTTCCTTGTAAAATATAAGCAGAAACGTACCTGTCAGCTGAGTAAACAGCTTGAAGAAGAACATGAGGAAAAAGGAGGCGCTTATTGTGGATAATATTTTGGGATTGATTTTCAGCGAATCTTTTTTGTTCTCAGTTTTCCGACTGACAACACCAATACTTCTGGCTACTTTGAGTTCCGTTATCTCTGAGCGTGCTGGAGTTGGAAATATTACGATGGAAGGAACCATGCTGATTTCTGCCTTTGTAGGAGTAGTTGTATCTACCTGGACAGGCAGTGCCTGGATCGGATTTTTAGTGGCGGTATTGATCGGTGGTGCGACAGGATATCTGCTGTCATATATCATTTTCAAGATGAAGGTAAATGATATTCTTGCAGGCCTGTCAATTAATCTGCTGGGAAGCGGTGGAACGGTATTTCTTTTGTATGCATTGACAGGTGTCAGAGGAATCTCCTCCAGTCTGAGCAGTAAGGTGATGCCATCGGTGGATATTCCGATTATTAAAGATATTCCGGTTCTTGGAGCAGTGGTATCCGGTCAGAATATTGTTACTTATATGTCATTTATTTCTGCATTTGTTATCTGGTTCTTATTATTCAGAACCAGTTTAGGATTAAGGATCCGTGCAGTAGGGGAAAATCCGGACGCGGCAAAATCCGTTGGAATCAGTGTCTTTAAGACAAAGAGTATCGCATTGGTTATCGCAGGCGTGTTGTCCGGAATGGGTGGAGCATATATGTCCATGGGTTATGTATCCTGGTTTGTAAAAAATATTACAGCTGGTCGCGGATGGATTGGAATAGCAGCTGCAGCTATGAGTGGTCAGCATCCGATTCTTGGTATGCTGTCTGCACTATTGTTTGGTGTGGCTGATTCTGTGGCAAATACGCTGCAAACGATCAATCTGCCATCACAGCTCATACTTATGATACCGTACGTTGTAACGATCATAGCAATGTGTCTGTATGCATGGTATGCAATGAAGAAAAAACAGAGTGAGAAGACGACAAAGGCTTAAGCGTGGGGGAAGCATGAGACAGTATAATAATAAAAGGGTTTTAGACATGATCAGCCAGATGACAGATGAAGAAAAACTGTTATGCGTGCATGGACAGCTTTGGGATCCATATCGGGCAAATCAGGCTGGGTTTGTCAGAGGAAATGAAAGACTTGGAATACCGGATGTATTTATTGCGGATGGAGAGTCTGGAGTTAATATCAGCTGGGAAACTACAGCATTTCCATCAAAAGTAAGTTTGGCATCTACGTTTGACAGAGAATGTGCGTATGAATATGGACTGGCACTGGGAAATGAGGCAAAAGCGGGTGGTATTCACCTGCTGTTGACACCGAGAGTTAATATTGTCAGAGACCCAGTATCATTAAAGGGAACCAGCAACGGCGGAAATTATCAGACCTATGGAGAAGATCCGGTGCTTAACGGAGAAATGGGGGCTCAGGAAGCGAACGGAATTCAGAAAGATAATCATGCACTGGCGAATCTGAAACAGATGGTAGCCTCCAGTACAGGAGCAGCGCAGGGTGCGGGAAACTGTATTGTGGATGAGCAGACACTTCATGAACTGTATATGCGTCCGTATGAATTGGTAATGAAAGCAGGAGTTGCCAGTGCTATGACAAACTATAATCAGGTCAACGGAACATGGACATATGATTATGGACACATGATGGATGAGTGTGCAAGGGATAAATGGGGATTCAAAGGATTCATTTTTGATGACTGGTACTGCCTTTATGATCCCAATGCGATCCGTCATGGTGCTACGCTGGAAATGCCAGGAGATGACTATTATAACGAGGGTAGTGAGTTATCCTGTTATGGTAAAAAACTTCTGGATGCGATCCATGATCCGGAACAGCCTGTGACCATGGATGATCTGGATCATGCAGTCTACTATTATTTAGATACACTGGATCGCTTTGGAATGTTGGATGAAAAGCAGAGAATACCAGGACCGATCGGGCAAGACGTAAAAATGAAAAGTGCAGAGACTGCACGGAGAATTGCCGGAAAAGGTGCGGTTCTGCTAAAGAATGACGATGACATTCTTCCTATGCAGTTTGAAGGAAAGAAAATTGCAGTGATTGGACCGGGTGGGCATAAACAGGTGATGCCTACATTTAAGGAATCTCCATATGGATTCGAAGACCGTAAGAACAGTGTTTATCATATTCTTCATCAGAAATATGGAGATGCTGTCAGATTTTCCATAGGAGATGATCTGGATGGAGTTGTGATACCGTCAGAAAATCTGAAGCCTTCAGAAAACAGTGCAGAACATGGGCTGAACAGATATATTGCCCGTTTTACATATGAGACACTCAGTAATGGTGATCTGGATGTGATTCCGCAGGCAGAAATATCTGTATTGGATAAAGAGATCGACTTTAAGGGAGAAACGGCTCTGCCACCGTTGAAACGCGACCAAAGAAGAGGATTTTTTAAGGAAACACCAAAAGAATATTATATGTGGCATGGATACCTCTGTCCGGAAGAAACAGGAATGCACAGGATCAGTCTTCAGAGCCATTTTCCGGGAATCGAGGCATTTGAGAGAAATCATGTGGAAAATGGAGATCTCTCTGTGGCAACTTCAGGAAATTTGTATATCCGGGAATGCAAAGATGCAGAAGCACTTACCAGAGTAGGTATGGGCGTCCGTATTTCCGCAAATGGTGTGGTGAACCCGTTTTCCGAAGTTGTAACCTGCAAAGATGGATGGAATAATGCGGGTGGAACAATCTGGCTGGAAGCAGGAAAAGAATATGAGATTTATTTCAATCATACGTGTATTTATCTGGATCCGCTGGAAGTTCGGTTGGCATGGACAACTCCTTCTATGATGGAAAAGGCTATGAAGGAGGCAGAGAGGGAAGCAGAACAGGCAGACGTAGTTCTTTGTTTTGCATGGCATCAGAGTGTGAATGACAGACTGGAACTGGAAGAAAATCAGAATGAACTGATCGAACGGGTTGCAAAGAAAAATAAAAATATAGTTGTGATCCTTAACAATGGTGACGCGGTTGCAATGCCGTGGAGAGATCAGGTAAAAGGTATTCTGGAAATGTGGTTTTCCGGACAGGAAGGTGCACTGGCTACAGTGGATGTGCTGACGGGAGACGTGAATCCAGCAGGAAGACTGCCGGTTACATTCCCAGAAAAACTGACGGATCTGGCGGCCAGAGATTTGAACCATCCGGAACGCTATGCGCCATCTGGCAGAATCAGTGAAAAAGATGCAAAACATCCAAATACAGCACATTTTACAGAAGGGCTGCTGAACGGCTATCGCTGGTTTGATGAAAATAAGAATTCACCGATGTATCCTTTTGGTTTTGGATTAAGTTATACAAAATTTGAGTACGATGATATCAGATGTGAGAGAGTGGGAGACGATATCAAAGTATCCTGTCAGATCACTAATACCGGAGATTGTGATGGAGAAGAAGTTGCACAGTGTTATCTTGGAAGACCGGATCTGCTGCCGGATGGAGTACAGTGTGCGCCTAAGGTTCTGGTTGATTTCCAGAGAGTGTCTGTGAAAAAAGGTGAAACAAAGACCGTGGAGTTTCTGGTAAAAGATTTGTATCTTCAGTATTATGATATAAAACAGGAAGATTATCGGAAACTGACAGGAAAGAGAGAACTGATGATAGGTGCATCTTCCAGAGATATCAGATTAAAACAAATGGTAGAGATAAAGGAGTCATAAACGTATGAAGAAAAAAGGAATTCTTAATGCAGAGCTTATGCGGTGCATCGCAGCACTGGGACATAAAGATCTGTTTATGATTGGGGATGCTGGAATGCCGATACCAGAAGGAGTAGAAGTGATCGATCTGGCTGTGTGTGGTGGAGTTCCGAGATTTGAACAGGTGCTGGATGCGGTTCTTGCCGAGACGGAAGTTGAGTATTATTATCTTGCTGATGAGATTCAGGAAAAGAATGAAAAACTGTATCAGCATATTGTAGATGGACTTCCGGGAGTAGAGTATGAGATGATGCCGCATACGGATCTGAAAGCAGAATCGGCGAAGTGTAGATTTGCAGTCAGAACCGGCGAGTTTTCTCCATTTGCCAATGTGATTCTTCGGGCAGGGGTTGTATTCTAAAGACAGAATGGAGAAACGTATATGAAAGTATTAAATTTCGGTTCCCTGAATATTGATTACGTGTATAGTGTGGATCATTTTGTCCAGAAAGGGGAGACCCTTGCCTCAAATGCATTAAATATTTATACAGGTGGAAAAGGACTGAATCAATCAGTTGCGCTTGGAAGAGCAGGTGTAAAAACATATCACGCCGGTGCGATAGGTGAGGATGGACAATTCTTATTGGACTTTTTAAAGAAATCTGGGGTAGATACGACTTATGTATTAAAAACAGATGAAACAAGAACTGGAAATGCCATTATACAGACGGATAAAACCGGTGATAATTGTATTCTTCTTTTTGGAGGTGCAAATCAGGCAATTTCAAAACATCAGGTTGATGAAACCCTTTCCTGCTTTGATGAAGGCGATTTTATAGTGCTTCAGAATGAAATCAATGAGATGCCCTATATCATAAAAAAAGCACATGAAAAGGGTATGACTATTGTACTGAATCCGGCTCCGATGAATAAGAAGGTGTCGGAAATGCCACTGCAGCTCGTGGACTATCTGGTGGTAAATGAAATTGAAGCAGCACAGCTTTTGGAAAGAACGTTTTCTGAGGAAGAAGATGAAGTAATAGCAGATGCATTGGTAGAAAAATTTCCAAATACAAAGATCATTCTGACTCTGGGTGAAAAAGGTTCTATCTATATAGAGGGCAAGAAACGAATCATTCAGGAGATTTATAAAACAAAGGTAGTCGATACAACTGCTGCGGGTGACTGTTTTATCGGATATTTTGTCGCAGCGATCATGCAGAAAAAATCTGTTGAAGAAGCTATGAATCTTGCAGCAAAAGCTTCTGCGATAGCAGTATCTAAAGCGGGGGCAGCACCATCCATTCCGATGATGGAGGAAGTTTTGAATCATTAGTAACATAAAAATGCTCAACTACCTACTTAAGTAAGTAGTTGGGCATTTTTTATATTGAACTGTCTTTCAATCTTGTTTATATCACATTACTTAAACAAGTTACCAGGGAGCCTGAAAAGTGATGATAAAACCTCAACATTATACATATTGATTAAATTCTACAGTCTCTTTATTCGCTCCTTCAATCTTAAAGAATTTCACACCGTTTTCAAAGAAAGGATGCCAATGTGCTGGATGCCAGTTGCATTTTCTTTGATGTGCATAAAAATATCCTCCGCTATAAAAGTCATATAATTGCCTGTCATATTATTATTTGTTATTATAGTGAATGATAAGCAGACATGCAAGCAGAGTAAAAAAGTATAGAGGACAAGGAGCAGCCATGAAAAATCATATTATATTTGATATGGACGGCGTTATCATTGATTCCGAGCCGGAGTATCAGAAGCGAATTAAAATATTTATGAAGAGAAACGGGTTTTCGATAACTGATGAACTTAGTTTTCAGATTTGCGGATCAAACCGAAAGGATACGTACGAACTGTTTCAGGAAAATGTACCGGACTTCGTTATGAGTTATGAAGCGTATAATAAAGGTCGTGACCAGGTCAATGCGGAGTATCCGCTTAACCTGCGGGCAATCGTGAATGAGGACATTTATCCTCTGATGAAGAAACTCAAAGCCAGTGGATTTCACATTGGAATGGCTTCTTCCGCTCCGAAGGAAAAAATTTTGCAAAATCTTGGGGGATTGGAACTGACGGATTATTTTGATATTATTGTCAGCGGTCAAGAGTTTGTACACAGCAAGCCGGATCCGGAGATTTATATTTATACCATGAAGAAAATGGGTGTGAAGCCGAAAGACTGCTATGTGGTGGAGGATTCTACCTTTGGCTTGCAGGCAGCTGAGCGTGCCGGAGCAATCGTTATCTGTAAGAAAGATGATCGGTTTGGTTATGATCAGTCCGGAGCTGACTATTATATTGACCGGCTGGCTGAGATTGAAGATATTTGTCTGGGGAAATAAAAGCAAAGATCAGATTTCTTGATTTCTATATGTTTATTTGATATTATAAATATAATAAATATAAATAAATAGAAATAAATATTTTGCGTTATAATAAATAAGAATAAATATAAATAAATATGAAAGGAGAGGCACACAATGAGATCAGAAAATCCATTTACATTGACATTTGGACAAAAACCAATGGAATTTATTTCTCGTACAGAACAGATTGGCAATATTATTCAGACTTTTGATATGGAGGCACCATCCAGTAAAGTATATATGATTGCCGGTGTCAGAGGTTCGGGAAAAACCGTGTCTCTTACAGAGATTGCGGAACATTATGATGCTAAAAGTAACTGGATTGTATTAAGGTTAAGTGCGGACACTGATCTTATTGCAGGTGCTATCTCGGAGATAAAACGAATATCAGAGTTCCATCATCTTGATCTTGGATTAAATATCAATCTGGGTGTGGCAGAATTCACACTCAATACAGGCAGAGATTCAGTTGAAAAAGATGCGGAGCTTCGGAATCTTCTTGAAAAACTAAAGGAGCAGGGTAAAAGAGTTCTTTTTATTATTGATGAAATTGTAAATAATCCATATGTGAAGATTTTTGTCAGTTGTTTTCAAATTTATATAACCAATAATTACCCGGTTTATCTGGTGATGGCCGGACTTTATGATAATATAAGTAATCTGCAAAATGAAAAAAGTCTGACCTTTTTGTATCGGGCTCCGAAAGTATTTCTGGAGCCACTTAGTATACCGGCAATGACTACCAGTTACCGTACGGTATTTGACATATCTATGGAAGAAGCGGTTTCCATGGCAAAACTAACCAAGGGTTATCCATTTGCATTTCAGATACTGGGCTATTTGAAATGGGAGACCAATGCGCCACTTGAAAAAATACTTCCTAAATTTGATGAGCAATTAACAATTTATGCTTATGAAAAAATATGGAGTGAATTATCTGAACTGGATCAAAAAGTGGTATATGTTATATCT
>OKRR01002007.1_pt1 | contig 16097 bp, 9 predicted proteins | sample 1601211 | NCBI WGS metagenome assembly OKRR01 (sample SAMEA3541525, study PRJEB24748) | human gut metagenome | biome: human gut; feature: human-associated habitat; material: faeces | place: China | collected 2012
GAACGGCAGGAACAACCTGGAATACTGCCGCGTCTGCTGTCATCGGGGCGTCGTGAAGTCCTGTCGTATCCGCGCTGTCGCATACGCCGACCTGAACTTCTGAGCGTTCGCATGCCGCGTCGGGCACATGAAGCTCGTGCAGAACGGCACTCAGCGCCGAGTTTGCGCCCGGTCGGATCTCCTCGAGCGTTACGGGATCGAGCGCCACCAGATTACGCGCCTTCGCATACAGCGTGACGCGTTTGCCCACTTCGTCGCTCCAACTCTCGGGGATGGCGAAGCTCATGCGGAACTGTGCCGTGCAACCCGGTGCCAGCACGGCGTTGCCGTTGTCGGCTACCAGCGGGTGCGTTGCAAAACGTGCGCCCAGCGTCTCGAGCGCGTACTTTACGTGTGCCATGTCGTTGGCCGAAGCGTCTTCGGCAAGCTCTGGATCGTAGATCGAAGCCATGCGTGCGTTCGCTCCGAATCCGATGGATGCGCTGGAGAACGGCTGGCTGGAGCCCTCTCGGTACAGATCGATTGTGCCGGCAGTCAGCAAAGTGTTGCCGTCGTTTCGCACCGTGACCATGAAGGATTCGCCTGCTGCTCCGGGCACCACCGCGCCCGAGGTAGCGACCGCGCCCGTCGGAGTGGCACACGCCACCAGAGGCACTTCGATGCCGTGCAGCTCTGCCTCGCTCTTCTCCGCGCTCACAATGTGCGTGGCGAGCGCGGAGAGCATGCCTCCCGACGTCAAAAATGTCGTTATCTGATCGACGGGATGGTCCAGCTCGCACATCACGAACGGCTCCGTGAACAGATCGCCTGCCAAGGTGCTGGCGAAGATGCGGAAGTGCTTGCCCATTACTGCTACCGGGTTGCCTTCTTCGTCGTAGGTTTGCCCCACCTTGCCATCGGTGTTCTCTACATAGAGCGCGCACCTGCCGTTGTTGCTTACGCTAAACGATGCCGGGCCACAGCCTGCGGCACCCACGGGCTGCGTTGCAAATGCCGATGCGCCTCGCGTCCAAGTAATATGCTGCAGCTGCTCGTTGACGGTGGCCAAAAAGCCCGAATGTTGTGGCCACGGCACCGCATGGGGCACCGTGGCGTCTGGTGGCATAACGCCCCAGCCCGCAATGGACTGGCCGATCACGGCGTACGATGCGCAGCCGCAACCGTCTGCGGTCTCGTACGCAACGGGCACCACCATTTTGCCGTTGATATTCTCGGGCTCGCTCAGCTCGATACTCGACGGTGCTTGCGGAAAGCGAAGAACTTGGCGGAACGTCAGGCTGTCGCCCAAATCATCCGACCACAGGGTAAAGCATTCCAGCGCAACCTCGGCCTCGCTGCCGAGCGCCTTTTCTGCGGTGGTTCCGCGGCGGTGGAGGTAGGCACCCGACAGGCGTCCGTCGATCAGCGTCTTGCCTACCGTGATGCGCGGGCACTGCAGGCAATGGTAGCCATCCTCTTGCAGGCGGCCGCGCGAGATGCTGCGCCATGACGTATGCGACACAACGCGGATCTCGTCATTACTTATGCGCAGGCGCACAACGGACAGTATGCCGGCTGTGCTTGCCGTATCGAAAAGGGTGTTGTCGCCGGCGGGGCGCTCGCCCGAGACCAGCAGCACGTAGGCGTCCTGGTTTCCTCTTCCGTCCGTATATTCCACCACGTCGAAGTCGTAATCGAATATGCCGTCGCGCTCCACGTCGCCCTCGCCAAACCCAAGGGGAAAGTCCACGGGCGTGGGAGCGGACCACGTGCCGTTTGCCTTTGTGTGCACCACCAGGCGCGAGCGGCCATTGTCGCCGTAGCGCACCGAGGCGATACGGAACAGGCATTCTACGCCGGCAATCATCGTTAGCTTCATGTGGGCTTCGCTGAGCACGCCGGAAAACAGCACGTTGTCGCTCGAGGGTTTTATGCCGCCACGCTCGTCCTCCGACACGCCGGCAGAATTGGCGTTCGGGTCCGCAACGGCGTTCGTTGACTGACCGATGTAGGTGTACTCATACATCGGCGCGGCGTTTTCGTCGTTCTCTACCAGTGCATGGACGAAATGCTCGATCTGTCCCGTGTCTTCGCTTTCTGAATCCGCCTCGAGCTCAATGCGCGTGGCCTTTTGATCCCAATCGCGCACGACAGGCGCGGCATTTACGGCAGTGGCCTTAACCTCGGCGCGTGCGAGCAGCTCGGCGTTGGTGACGATGGTGGCCGATGCGATAAACTGCGGCACACCACCTGCTTCGGCGTTGCCGGCCGAGCCGAAGCAGGCATCCAACGTATAAGGCGTATTTCCACCCAATGCCAGCTCAGAGCGCTGGAGTACATACTGGTCGCCATTGTTCACCGACATATTCCACGAATCGATGAGTGTGGGCCACGACCCCGACCAAGCCTTGGTGGTCCACTTGAACATTACGAACTGGAGTATCACATCGACATCGACGTCTGCACCTACGCGCAGCCGCGGAAGCTGGTGTCCATCTGCCTTCTCGTACCCAATGAACAGTGTGAGGGATGCGGCGCCACGCACAGCGGACGAAGCGACGCCTGCAATGCCGGCTCCAAAGGTGACGGCAAGTCCGATCTGGATGGTGAACGAGCCCGACGTGTTGGAATAGTCGAGCGAAATGTTCTTGAAAAACGCCGCGCCGCTGCCGTGCGTGTGGGCGCCCACGGCGAGCGCCAGTTTTGCCAGCACCCAGGGGTTGACGTTTAGGAAAAACGGCACCGGTCCTAGGGTAAACTGCTCGGTCCAATTGAGGTCGGTTCTTACCTGGAAGAGGGCCTTAATATTGCCGTATGCGGGGTCGTTGTTGTCACCCCAGGTTTTGCCCACCCAATCGTAGGCGAGCGAGCCGTACAGCTGTGTGGCGATATCCATCGTGAACAGCGGCGTGCAATGGTGGCGAAGGAGCTTGGTGTTTCTTGGATCGGTGCCCGAACCGGCACTCATACTTTTGTACTGATTCCACTTCCCCTCCATTTCGTCGAGGTAGCGGTTTGCCTGCTTGGCGCCCGACTCGCGCGGTGACTTCTTCCAGTACTCCGGATCCGGATTGCCCGAATCGTTCATATAGCTGGCTGGTTTGTATCCTCCGCCAAACAGCACGTATCCAGCAAACGAGAAATCGAAGAGGATCGGAAATGTGGGTATCCAGCACGTGAACTTATTGCCGCCGATGCCGGGAAACGCCGCGGGGAAATCAAACGGAGTGACCTCTTGGTCCATGGTAGTGGGGACGATAGTGGTCGAGCCCGATTCCGCCTTTGCGGCCGGCGCGGTGACAACGGCCATGGGGGATGAGAGCGTGTAGGTTTTGCCCTGATAGTCGAGGACAAAGCGCAGCTTGCACCCTTCCTCCAGAAGGCCCGATGCCGCGTCGAGAAACTTGTCTTCGAGTGTGAACGTCGCCAGATTATCCGCGCCTGATGCGCTGGCCTTGATCTGGCCGATCTGCGTGACGGTTTCGGGCGAGCTACCCGTGGCGGGCATTACCTTGTTGATGTGCAGCGTTGCCTGTCCACCCTGTGGCAGATGTGCCTGTACAATAAAGGCATGCGTGTCGGGTTGGTCGTTTGCCGCGTCGTCCTTCGGCAATGCCATGAACGTGGCATCAGCGTACTGGATGTCCCATTCGTCGAATGTGAGCTGGCGGAAGTACGGCTCGCCGTCGGACAGCGGACGTGTGGGTGCGGTTATGGCGGTGCCGCCCTGGATACGCGCAAGGGGAATCTCGACATCGCGGTAGCCCGCCATGCTAATGGAGATGCCGCCGTTAAAGTCGTACGCGTCGAGAAGCGTTGCCTCGTCCACGTAGTCTTCCGAAAGAGGGGCGACCTCAAAGATGGCCGTGCCTTCGTCATCGGTCGTGGCGGTGAGCTGCTTGCCTACGGCATAGCGCGATGTGAGCGTGACCTGGGCACCTGCGATGGGCGTATTCTTGTTGGCGACGTCGACCACGACTACACCAAACATGGTGCGCGAGAGAACGAGCACCTTGAAGGGATCTTCTTCGTCGGCATAGGCCGCGGTGGGCGCGAACGGCAGCAGGAAGGCATTTTCGCTTCCCGGCACGCGAGGCAACATGATGCTCGCCAGCGAGGACGCTCCAGCAACAAGTAACGAACGGCGATCAAGCATCTTGGGCTCCCATCCCGCAAATATCGGTGGAAATAATCCAATTTTGCGAGAAGACGCTTCGTGGCGGTAGTGCCGTTCGATGGCCAAAATGTCCAAATTGATCGAGCGAAGCGCCGGGTTCCGGAACGCGTTCGATGCGCTTGGCAGCCCGGTCGCTAACGCAACATATGCGCGACCAGCTCGGCGCGTGTGCCGATGCCAAGCTTTGCGTATACGCCGGATAGGCGGTTTTTGACGGTGCCCGGCGATACTCCCATATGGCGTGCGATTTCGGCGTTGGTCCACCCACGACAGGCGAGCATGGCCATGGTGAATTCCGTGGTCGTTAGATCGTCGGCCACGTCCTCGCCCGAATCGGGGTTGTGGATGCGCCGCCAGCCGTAGCTGAAGCGGTACGTGATCTCGATGATGCGCGCGAAATCGTCAGGGTATTGCGTTTTTAGGCACGCCTCGATGAGCCCCTGTAAAAGGCCGTGGTGCTCGCCGATGAGCTCGATGAGGCCGTCGGGGCGCGCAATGTCCCAAGCGGCGCCAAAATGCGCTTTTGCGGCGTCGACGTCTTTGAGACTCATGTATGCCATGGAAGCTGCCAGGCGCAGGAACAGTTCCGAGATGGGATAGCTTCCCTGTTTCATAATTAGGGCGTTTTCCGCCATGCCCAGACTGCGGCCATATTCGCCGCGCAGGTACAGGGCATGCGCCATCACGTAGCTGGCGAACAAGCGCAGGCCTTCGGGCAGATGCGCCGCAAGCGGATAAAACTCTTCGGCAGAATACGGGGAAGGCAAGTGCAGCAGGACGCTCGCGGCCGAGGCGAACAGGATATGCGTGGCGTGGACGGCGGGCGATTCCTCGTCAGTTGGCGTATCGAGGATGCCCGCAAGGCACCGGCGGGCGTCGGCGATACGGTTGAGCGACAGACTGGCGTATCCGCAGATAAAGCATGCGGAATAGCGCAGTGCGGGATCGGTGGCGTCAAGATAGGGGCGCGCCGTCTTGGCAGCAAGGGTGGCCTGTCCGCGAAAGTACAGCGCTTCTGCCGTGGCAATGGCGCGCGAATCGGGGTCGGAAATGCCTGCAACCGCAGCGTCCATCTGCCCCGGCACAAAGGCAGTGCACATCAACGGCATGGGAACGCATGGGTAGCCATCGCAGTCCATCTTCCATCTCCCAACAGCTGGCAACAATAGCAGCAATTGTACTCCTGTTGCTCGGGACTTGAATTTGTGGGTATCGCCTACGATTGTGCCGAACGTATAAAGGAAGAGTCTATTGGCGATGCTCCCAAGGTGGCTACCGAAGCCTAGCTGACCTCGACATTAGGAAAAAATACCACCCCTGTAAAAAGCTCTGTCGCAGCGATGGGAAACGCATCTCGTTCTGCATATAATGAGGTCATGTGACGGTGCGTTTGCATACGTGTAACGCATTCCCATCGAACCGAAAAGGAGCTCTGCATGGATCCCAACAAGCGTCCCGACGACATGGTGCGTATCACCACTCCCGAACTTGCCCAGGCGTTCATCGAAGAGCAGGTCGCTGCAATCCGCGAGCAGATCGGCGACAAGAAGGTCCTGCTGGCCCTTTCGGGCGGCGTTGACAGCTCGGTTGTCGCGGCCTTGCTCATCAAGGCCATCGGCAAGCAACTCATCTGCGTGCACGTGAACCACGGCCTGATGCGCAAGGGCGAGAGCGAGCAGGTCGTCGACGTCTTCAAGAACCAGATGGACGCCAACCTGGTCTATGTTGACGCGACTGATCGCTTCCTGGATAAGCTCGTGGACGTCGAGGAGCCCGAGGCCAAGCGTAAGATTATCGGCGCCGAGTTCATTCGCGTGTTCGAGGAGGAGGCCCGCAAGGTTGGCGACGAGGTTAGCTTCCTCGCCCAGGGCACCATCTATCCCGACATCCTGGAGTCCCAGGATGGCGTGAAGGCTCACCACAACGTGGGCGGCCTGCCCGATGACCTGCAGTTTGAGCTCTGCGAGCCCGTCAAGCTGCTGTACAAGGACGAGGTGCGCGTCGTGGGCCGCGAGCTCGGCCTGCCCGAGAACATGGTTGAGCGTCAGCCGTTCCCCGGTCCTGGCCTGGGCGTCCGCTGCCTTGGCGCCATCACCCGCGACCGTCTTGAGGCGCTGCGCGAAGCCGACGCCATCGTGCGCGAGGAGATCGACAAGGCAGGTCTGACCATCTGGCAGTATTTTGCCGTCGTGCCCGACTTCCGCGCCACCGGCGTGCGCGAGGGTAAGCGCGCCTACGACTGGCCCTGCATCATCCGCTGCATCAACACCGTTGACGTCATGACCGCCGAGGTGCCCGAGCTCGACTGGGCGCTGCTCAAGCGTATTACCGCTCGCGTCACCGCCGAGGTTCCCGGCATCTGCCGAGTGTGCTACGACCTCACGCCGAAGCCCGTCGGCACGGTCGAGTGGGAGTAAGCTAACTCAGCTGGTAGGCGACGAGAGCTAGCAGATGTGACAAAGGGACAGTCCCTTTGTCACATCCTCGATATTATGTGCGGGATGGTACGCCACGCGGCGTGCCATCCCGTTCGTTATTTTAATGAGCCGAGTGCGCGAGTGGGAAGAGTCACGAGCATGGTCGTTCCGCGCTCCGAGCTCTTTTCGACCTCGATGGAGCCGCCGTGAAGTGCGGCGATCTCCCAGACCAGCGCAAGCCCCAGCCCCACGCCGCCGTATGCCCTGCTGCGCGATTTGTCGACGCGATAGAAGGGCTGAAAGATGCTCGTCTGGTATTGCTCGGGAATGCCCGGCCCCTGGTCGCGCACGCGTAGCAGCACGCGGTCGCCTTCGGCGCAGGCGTTGATTTGCACGGTCGAGTTGGGCGCGCTATAGCGTATGGCGTTTTCGGTCAAGTTGAACAGCAACCGATAGATCAGCGTGTCGCTGCCGATCGTTTGCGCGTCGCCCTCACTTGTAAGCGTGATGTCTTTTTGCTCGGCAAGGGGTGCCAGGTCCGTGAGCACTTCTTCGATCATCGGCGCTAGGTCAATCACATCGTTGCAAGGGACACTGCGCAGCTCGCTCATCTCGAGCAGGGTCTTTGTCATGTGCGTCATTCGCTCGGTCTGCTCCTGCAGCAGCCCGAGCAGGCTCGCTGTATCGGCGTCGACGTCGGGGTGCTCGGCGCAAAACAGCTCGACCTGGGCCTGCATGAGCGCAAGTGGCGTGCGCAGCTCGTGCGCCGCATTGCCCGTAAACTGTCTTTGTGCGGAAAATCCCTCGTCAAGGCGGGCAATCATGTCGTTAAACGACGCGCTGCAGCGCCTGAGTTCAGAGGGCACGTCCTCGCTGATTTTTGTGTCGGCGAGGTTGTCGGGCCGCACGCTCTCGACTTGCGTCGCAAAGAAGCGCAACGGCCGCAGCGCATGTCCGCTTACAAAGTAGGCCAGCACGCCGCCGAGCAGCGTCACCGCCGCAGTTATATACCAGCTCGTCGCGCCAAACGATTCTTGGGCGTCGTTCACGACGATGGTCAGCGCGTCGTCGAGCTCTTTGTTTGTCGGGTCAAATGAGCTGGGCGAGGCCGCCTCCACCTTGCTGTGCGCCGACGCTTCTGCACCAATCGAGTCCATGTAGCGCATGCCGGAGTAGCCAACCAGGCAATTCATAAGTACGCAGGTCGAACATATCAGCAGTGCCGTCATCAACGTGATGCGCCACTGCAGCGACAACCGCTTCATTTGCCATCCTCCATAACGTAGCCTTCGCCGATTCGGTTGCGGATGGGGTCGTGCCCCAACGCGCCGCGCAGCTTTTTGCGCAGCGACGAGATGTGCACGCGGGTCGCGTTGCTAAAGCTGTTGACGCTGCTGTCCCATACGTGGTCGATGAGCTCCTCCTGGCTCACCGGCCGCCCCTGGTTAAGCATCAGGTATTCCAAGATGCCGGTCTCCTTGCGCGTGAGGGATAGAGGCTCGTCGCCCACAGAGGCGACGCGCGCTTTGGTGTCAAAGCTCAGCGATCCGCAGGTCAGGACAACATCGCTTTGCGTAAAGCGCCTGAGCGTGAGGCTGCGGATACGTGCCGCCAGCTCGTCAAGATGGAACGGCTTGGTGAGGTAGTCGTTGGCGCCTGCATCGAGCCCCGCTACCTTGTCGGCGACCTCGCCGCGGGCCGACAGCACGAGCACCTTGGTCTCGCAATCGGTAATTCTGAGTTGCCTGAGTACGGTCATGCCGTCGACATGGGGGAGATTAAGGTCGAGCACCACAAGATCGAAGGTCTCGATATCGAGCAGGTCGAGCGCCTGCTGTCCGTCGTAGCAGCAGTCGACGCTATAGGCCAAGTTGCGCAGGCTACGTGCGATTGCATCGCACAGTGCCCGCTCGTCCTCGACGACCAAGATGCGCATAACGTTCTCCTTGCATAGTCATTCGCGCTTAACACGGATTTTATAGTCGGTATGGTCCAATGGGTCGCGAAACGAAAGGAGTGGTCAGATTGTTCAAAGCGATTAAACCTGTGGCGCAGGTGGCTTTGCTGATCGCAGGGATTGCCATGGTGTGCTTTGGCATCATGCGCGGCGAGGCAGACGCCGTATTGGCCAAGGCAATCAGGCTGTGCTTGGAGTGTATCGGAATTGGTTAAAAGAAAAAATACCGTATCGCATATTTTGGCGCGATTCCGCGGATTGATTCAGGCAGCGGCGACGCTTGCGACCAATATTCACCTGCCCAACTTTGCCAAGGGCGGCATCTACCAGGGAGCGGGCAAAGCCGTCTGCGTGCCGGGTCTCAACTGCTACTCGTGTCCGGCGGCCTCGGGTGCGTGCCCCATCGGGTCGTTTCAGTCGGTGGTGGGATCGTCTAAGTTTAGCTTTTCGTATTACGTCACCGGAACGCTCATTCTGATCGGCGTGCTGCTGGGACGTTTTGTATGCGGCTTTTTGTGCCCGTTTGGATGGCTGCAAGAGCTTCTGCATAAGATTCCCAGCAAAAAGCTCTCCACGAAAAAGCTCAAGCCGCTCACGTACATCAAGTATGCCGTGCTGCTGTTTGCCGTGGTGCTGCTGCCCGTCTTGGTGGTAAACGATGTGGGCATGGGTGACCCGTTCTTTTGCAAGTACATCTGTCCGCAGGGCGTGCTCGAGGGCGCGATTCCGCTGTCCATCATGAACGTGGGAATCCGCTCCGCGCTGGGAAAGCTCTTTACCTGGAAGCTCGCGATCCTCATTGCGGTTACGGTGCTGAGCGTGCTGTTCTACCGCCCCTTCTGTAAATGGATTTGCCCCCTCGGCGCATTTTATGCACTCATGAACAAGGTGTCGTTGCTGGGAATTCGGGTCGATCATTGTAAATGCGTCTCGTGCGGCAAGTGCGCCAAGGTGTGCCAGATGGACGTGGACGTTACGCGTACGCCCGACCATGCCGAGTGCATTCGTTGCGGCAAATGCGTGGGCGCGTGCCCCGTCGATGCTATTAGCTTTCGCTACGGGCTGGGTGTGACGGGCGACAAACCCGCGCAGTCCACGCAAGCCTGCGAAAACAAATAGGTACCTATATAAGTTTCGATATAAACGGAGGAACCATGAAACTGTCAAAAATTGCGGCTCTGTTGATGCTGCCCGTGCTGGCGCTGACTCTCGCGGCGTGCTCTGCCCCCAAGGGCGACGCGAAGGGTGCTACGAGCGGCGATGCGCAGATTGCCGAGCTCATAGCGCAAAAGCCGTCGAGTGCCGAGGAGGCGGCCGAGCTGTACCAGCAGCTGCTGCAAAAGGAAAACGAGATCTTTGCGAGCGATAACGCCCTATGGGAAAAGGTGTTCCTTGCGGCCAACAAAGACACTCCCATGATTGAGGACGGCAAGAACTACGGTGACTTCTTGCTCGATACCATCGAGGGCGCCAAGGATCAGTTTGCGGCTGACGAGCTTAAGACGCTTAAGGCCGGCGCGCAGCAGGTCAAGGAGATCGAGGACAAGCTCATGGCGCTGGAGAAGGAGTTCCCCGGATGTGGCAGCACGCCCGGCGAGGGGGAGAGTGTTGATGCCTCGACCGCGGGCATGACCAACGGCGAGAGCGGGGAGACGAAGTTCCCCAGCTTTAAGGGCAAGGACTTGGACGGCAACGATGTAAACAGCGACGAGCTGTTCTCCAAGAACAAGGTCACCGTCATGAACTTCTGGTTTACCACCTGCAAGCCGTGCGTGGGAGAGCTGGGCGATCTGGAGAAGCTCAACAAGGAGCTTGCCGAGAAGGGCGGCCAGGTCGTGGGCGTTAATTCCTTTACGCTCGATGGCAACAAAGACGCGGTGGCCGATGCCAAGGACGTGCTTTCCAAGAAGGGCGTGACGTATAAGAACATCTGGTTTAAGTCGGACAGCGAGGCCGGAAAGTTCACCTCCAACCTGTACTCGTTCCCGACCACCTACGTGATCGACCAGAACGGTAACATTGTGGGAGAGCCGATCATGGGCGGCATCAACTCCGCTGAGCAGCGCGAGGCGCTCAACAAACTGATCGATCAGGCACTCGCGAAGAGCGAACAGTAAGTCCGTGGGACAGACAACTGAAGGGGAGTCGCTGGAAACAGCGACTCTTTTTCTGCTTCGGGGTAGCATCATGGGTATACGTCGAAAGGGCACGCAGCTTTTCGTGCATTGCCTGAGCGGTGCGCGAAGCAACCAAGCTGTGAGTTTTCTTAAGCGTTCTGGGTATGGCAGTGTCAAGAATATCGGCGGCATAAGCGGCTACACGGGAAAGGTGGTGCGTTAGCTATGAAGGTGGTTATCGTTGGAGGCGTCGCGGGCGGCGCATCGGCGGCGGCACGTTTGCGCAGACTCGACGAACAGGCCCAAATTGTCATCTTTGAGCGCACGGGTTTTGTATCGTATGCCAACTGTGGGCTTCCGTACTACATTGGCGGCGTGATAGAAGAAGAGAGCGCATTGACGCTGCAGTCTCCCAAGGGCTTTTGGGATCGCTTTCGCATTGCGGTCAAGACGAGTCACGAGGTGTTTGCCATCCATCCCGATTCGCATACGGTCGAGGTTCGCAATATGCTGACGGGCGAGGAATTTGTCGAGACGTATGACAAGCTCATCCTGTCGCCGGGTGCAAAGCCGATTCGCCCTGCGTTGCCGGGCATCGACTCGGATAAAATCTTTAGCCTACGCACCGTTGAGGACACGCTGCGTATTCACAGCTATGTTCGAGAGCGGCGACCGAGCAGTGCCGTCGTGATCGGCGGCGGCTTCATTGGCGTCGAGACGGCGGAGAATCTGTGTGAGCTGGGGCTCCAGGTGACCCTTCTGCAGCGTCCCGTCCAGCTTATGAACAACCTGGATTACGACATGGCGACCCTTTTGCATACCGAGGTGCGTGAGCACGGTATCGATCTGCGCCTCAAGGCCGATGTGACAGGTTTTGAGGAAGTTGATGGCCGCGTTGTCACCCATGTTGCGGGCGATGACCCTATCGGAGCCGATATGGTGCTGCTTGCCATTGGCGTGGCACCTGAGAGCCATCTGGCGCAAGAGGCGGGGCTCGAACTGGGCATCAAGGGGGCTATTGTGGTCAACGACCGCATGGAGACCTCTGCTGCCGACGTGTATGCCGTGGGCGATGCCGTGCAGGTCACGCATCAGGTGACCGGCGAGGACGCGGTCATTTCGCTCGCCGGCCCCGCCAACAAGCAGGGGCGTGTCGTCGCCGATGTCATAGCCGGCATGGACAGCTGCTACCGCGGATCGTTGGGCTCATCGGTTATCAAGGTATTCGACTTGACGGCGGCAAGCACGGGACTATCCGAAAAGGCAGCACACGCGGCGGGAATTGACTGCGACAGCGTGGTCCTGTCGCCCGGTTCGCATGCGGGTTATTATCCGGGTGCAACGCCCATGACCATGAAGGTTGTCTTCGAGAAGCAGGGATTGCGCCTGCTGGGTGCGCAAATCGTGGGCATCGATGGTGTGGACAAGCGTATCGACGTTCTGGCGACTGCCATCCAGGCAGGCATGTGCGGCGATAGGCTTAAGGATTTGGACCTAGCATACGCGCCGCCGTATTCATCGGCGAAGGATCCCGTCAATATGGCGGGCTTTATGATCGAGAACCTCAATCGCGGCATACTGGCGCAGTGGCATTGGGAGGATGAGCCCAACTTGCCACGCGATGGCAGCGTGCAGCTGCTCGATGTTCGTACGGAAGGGGAGTACGAGCGCGGGCATATCGATGGTTTCGTAAACATTCCCGTCGATGATCTGCGCAATCGCCTGGGCGAGCTCGACCGGGCCAAGCCGGTCTACGTGATTTGCCAGAGCGGCATTCGCAGCTACATTGCTTGCCGCATTTTGGCGCAGTATGGCTTTGAGTGTTTTAACTTCTCGGGCGGCTATCGCTTCTTTGCAGCCGTGACTGTGGCTCGCCGCGGCAGCGCTAACGTTATGCCGTGCGGGCTCGAAAAGTAGCGCGCATTGGAATGTGACAAAGTGACAGCCTCTTTGTCGCATCGGGGATGTTATATGCGGGATGGTGCGCCATGCGGCGTGCTGTCCCGTTCGTTTTTTGGCGCGGTTCGTTACACTTCTCACTGGTATCGGCCAAAAATGAGGATAGAGTAGGACAAACGCGCCGAACGTGAACGGCGGGGGAGCGGGCGAGCGCGCCCGCGCGAGAGAGGTTGCCGTCCATGCTGGATCTCAGAGTTATTTGCAAAAGGTACGTTACGCAGTCGTTTACGCAGGTAGCGCTCGACAGCGTAAGCCTGTCTTTTCGCGATAACGAGTTCGTAGCCATTCTGGGTCCCTCGGGTTCGGGTAAAACTACGATGCTCAACGTCATCGGTGGACTCGATCATTTCGATTCGGGCGATCTGCTGATCGACGGCATCTCGACCAAGGACTTCAACGACCGCGATTGGGATGCCTATCGCAATAATCGCATCGGCTTTGTGTTCCAGAGCTATAACCTCATTCCGCATCAGAGCATTTTGGAAAACGTGGAGTTGGCGCTTACGCTCACGGGCGTGGGGCATGCCGAGCGCCGCCAACGTGCGCGCAAGGCGCTCGAGGCAGTCGGTCTGGGCGAGCACGTTGACAAGCGCCCGAGCCAGCTTTCGGGCGGGCAGATGCAGCGCGTGGCCATTGCCCGCGCCCTGATCAATGACCCCGAGATTGTGCTGGCTGACGAGCCGACCGGCGCCTTGGATTCAACGACGTCCGTCCAGGTCATGGATTTGCTCAAGGACGTTGCGCGCGACCGTCTGGTCATCATGGTCACGCACAATCCCGAGCTGGCGTACAAGTACGCCACGCGCATTGTCAACCTGGCGGACGGCAAGGTCACCGACGATTCAGATCCCTTTGATGCTGCCGAGGCCGCGCGTCGCGAGGCCAAGCCCACGCGCAAAACCTCGATGAGCTTTGTGACGGCGCTTGGGCTTTCTGCCCGAAATCTCATGACCAAGAAGGGCCGCACGGCCATGACGGCCTTTGCAGGTTCGATTGGCATTATCGGCATTGCGGCGATCCTGGCGCTCTCCAACGGCGTAAACGACTACATCAAAAAGGTCGAGGAGGACACGCTCTCGAGCTACCCGCTGACGATTTCCAAACAAGATTATGACCTGTCGTCCATGATGGGCGGGCATGGGGCTACGGATGATGAGGTGTCCGAGGGCGAGGATTCATCCGACGCCACCGGTGGCAAAGATAAGGGAACCGATAAGATCCCTGTGGTCACGGCCGTAAAAGACATGTTCGCAAGCGTTAAGTCCAACGACATGACGAGCTTTAAGGCATGGCTCGATGCCGGTGGCGACGGCATCGATAAAGAGGTCAACGCCATTCAGTACGGCTACGGTGTATCGCCGGTTGTCTATCGTGCCGGCAAGGGCGATGAGAAGCCTGTCCGGCTGGTGCCCAACGCCATGACCGAGGCCATGAGCGGCGGCGCAAGTTCGGCGGCAACGGTGAGCATGGATTCCATGGGGACCTCGGTCTTTAACGAGATGATTGACGACCAGAGCCTGCTCGACAGCCAGTACGATGTCGTTGCCGGCCATTGGCCTACGTCTGCCAACGAGGCCGTGATGGTGCTTTCGAGCCGCGGCACGGTGGGCGATTACACCCTCTATAGCATCGGTGCGCTGGATATCGATGAGCTTAACGACCTGGTTAACAGTGCCATGACGGCCGACGGCAAGGTCGAGACGCCCAAGGCCGGCACCGACTTTACCTACGACGATGCGCTGTCCACGACGTTTAAGGTGCTGTCGCCGTCCGATGCCTATCGCAAAAACGAAGAGACCGGCATGTGGACTGACATGTCTGGCGATGCCGACTTTATGGCGGCCAAGGTTGCCGACGGTATTGACGTGCGCATTGTGGGCGTGGTGCGACCCAACGAGGCGGCAAACGCGAGCGCATTGTCCCCGGGCATTGCCTATACGCATGCGCTGACTCGCCAGCTTATGGAGCGTGCTGCCGATTTGCAAATCGTGCAGGAGCAGCTTGCCCACCCCGAGACGGATGTCTTTACGGGCAAGTCTTTCGATGAACTGCAAGGCGAGGCCAAACAGAGCGTGGAACTGGGCAGCATGTTCAGTGTGGACGAAGCGGCGCTGAAGAGTGCGTTCTCTCTCGATTCGTCGGCGCTCTCGGGTGCGGCCGGCGGTATAGACCTTTCTGGTATCGACTTGTCCGGGCTGGACCTTGACCTTTCGGGCGTTGGGAAGGGCATTGACTTCAGCGACATCATGGCCAAAGCGCCGGCCCCAGATTTCTCGGGCATCTTTGACGGTCTGGAACTCACGCCCGAGCAGATGCAGCAGGTAGGAACGCTTGCCAACCAGCTGTTTGAGGGCTTTCTGCAGTCTGATCAGTTTAAGGCGCTGTCGCCCGAAGATCTTAAGGACGCGTCAAAGCTTGCTGCCGCATTCTCGGCGTATCTTGAGAATGATGCCGCAGCCCAGCAATGCCTGGCTCAGCTCAAGGCGTTGGGCGGCGATGCCTTGGCCGAGCGCCTGCAGCGGGCGATGGGCGACTATGTGCAAAAGCAGCTGGCTCCGTATTTGCAGCAGGCTATGGACCAGGTGACAAAGACGATCAGCGAGCAGATTGCCACGACGGTATCAGCTCAGCTCAAGGCGAGCGCGGCAGGGCTTATGGACCAGATGGCGACGCAGATGTCTTCGAGTTTTGCCAACCTGGCGAGCGCCATGCGCGTGGATGCGGGCGCCTTTGCTCGTGCCATCCACTTCAACATGGACGCCGAGGACCTGAGTTCGCTCATGATGAGCTATGCCAAGGCATCGAAGCTCACCTACGACAACAATCTGACCACGTTGGGCTATGCGGACGAGGCGGACCCCATTTCGGTCAAGATTTTCCCGCGCGACTTTGAGGCCAAGGAGCGCGTGCTCGATCACATCGATGCGTACAACAAGCAGGTCAAAGCCGCCGGCCACGATGAGCGGGCAATTTCGTACACCGACTACATGGGTATCATCATGGGCTCGGTGACCGACATCGTGAATACTATCAGCTTGGTGCTCATCGCATTCGTGAGTATCAGTCTGGTGGTGAGCTCCATCATGATCGGCATTATCACCTATATCAGCGTGCTGGAGCGCAAAAAGGAGATTGGCATCCTGCGCGCGATCGGCGCGTCAAAGCGCAACGTGGCCAACGTATTTAATGCCGAGACCTTTATCGAAGGCCTCATTGCCGGCGTCTTTGCCATTGTCGTCGTGGTGGCCGTGAGCTTTCCGGTTAATGCCTGGGCGCTTGCGGCCAAGCAGGTGCCCAACCTGATGAACCTGCCCGTTCAAGACGCGCTGATGCTCATTGTAATTTCGGTGCTGCTGACGGTCGTTGCCGGCCTGCTGCCGGCTCGCAGCGCATCCAAGAAAGACCCTGTGGAAGCCCTGCGTTCCGAATAATGTGACAAAGGGACAGCCCCTTTGTCACATTGGATGAAAAGGCGCGGGAAGGGGGTGGCC
>OKRR01002012.1_pt1 | contig 16043 bp, 10 predicted proteins | sample 1601211 | NCBI WGS metagenome assembly OKRR01 (sample SAMEA3541525, study PRJEB24748) | human gut metagenome | biome: human gut; feature: human-associated habitat; material: faeces | place: China | collected 2012
CATCCAGGCCGTCACCATATGCCAGATTTCTCCATGTTTCTAATAATGCCATAGTTAAACCATCCTTTTTGTATATTTATAGAAGCCTATAGTATTTTATAGTATATAACAAAACATGAGATTTTTCAAATGGTTTTGTTGGAGTTTGTAATGAAATTCCCCATAAAACGGGGGAAGGCCCGGGGTACTCTGCTTTCGCAGGCACTGCCGGGCCGCGTCATCTCTGACTGTCCTCACTATACCATGGACTGGACGAAAAATCAATGGCTGTCAGGGAAACTTAAAAAAACGTAATATTTTCGTAACAGATGACGCCATTTTACTGCATCTTATTTACAAAAGATTCGCAGTCCGTACATTCCTTCTTGGTAGGATTCATCTCGTGGGTACCGATCTTAATCGTATCAAGAGTACAGTAATCGGTGGTATCTGCATGATACGCACAATTCTTGATGGTACACTGGATACATTCGTTCGTTCCGTTTACTTTCATGGTAGTTCCTCCTTTATGAATGGGTGTCTGTAAGCTGCCTTATAAAGTATCCTCAGGATTCTGTGAAATATACAGTTCCTCAAAAAATACAATATTTTCTGCCTTTTTGCTGGACATACCATCCTGCGCCTGTATAATAAGGTAGGGCAGGGAGCATTTTCCTGCCTATCAATATGAAAAAGGGGAACTGATTATGGAAAAAATGTATCCCATGCTGTTTACAACATGGAAAACCTACAGCAAAGAACAATTTTTAAAAGACCTCATCGCAGGCATCGTAGTTGCCATCATTGCCCTTCCGCTGTCCATCGCCCTGGCGCTCGCCTCCGGCGTAGGCCCGGAACAGGGTATCTACACTGCCATTGTAGCCGGCTTTATCATCTCATTCCTGGGCGGAAGCCAGGTTCAGATCGCCGGCCCCACAGCAGCCTTCGCCACCATCGTAGCGGGCATTGTAGCCCGAAACGGCATGGACGGACTGGCAGCCGCTACCATCCTTGCGGGCATCATTTTAATCATCATGGGACTCTGCCGGTTCGGCGGGCTGATTAAGTACATCCCATTTACCATCACAACCGGCTTTACCTCCGGTATTGCCGTAACCATCGTCATCGGACAGCTCAAGGACTTTTTCGGCGTAACCTATCCGGAAGGAATGCCCACCATTGAAACCATGGAAAAGCTGAAAGCCTTCTTAGCAGGCATCCATACATTCAATACAGACTCTCTGATCGTGGGCCTCGTATGCCTGGCTATTCTTATCATCGCACCCCGGTTTACGGAAAAAATCCCCGGCTCTCTTCTTGCCGTCATCGGAGGCATTCTCATGGTGCAGCTTCTCCCCCTTCAGGTCAATACCATCGGAGATCTCTACACCATAAGCAATAAGCTTCCTTCCTTCCATATGCCTCAGTTAAGCTTTGAAATGATCCAGACTGCCCTTCCTGACGCTTTTACCATCGCTATCCTGGCGGCCATTGAGTCTCTGCTCTCCTGTGTGGTAGCAGACGGCATGATCAATGGAAAACACCGTTCTAATATGGAACTGGCGGCCCAGGGCGCCGGAAATATCGCTTCCGCCCTTTTTGGCGGCATCCCGGCTACAGGCGCCATCGCCCGTACCGCGGCCAATGTAAAAAACGGAGGCCGTACTCCCGTTGCAGGCATGATCCACGCTGTGGTTCTTGTTCTTATCCTGATTATACTCATGCCATATGCAGCCATGATCCCCATGCCCGCCATTGCCGCTATCCTCTTTATGGTCGCCTACAATATGTGTCAGTGGAGAACCTTCACAGAGCTGGTAAAAACCGCTCCCAAAAGCGATATCGCTGTTCTGATCCTTACCTTCCTCTTAACCATTGTCTTTGACCTATCGAAATCGGCCTCTTAGTGGCTGTGCTTCTGTTTATGAAGCGCATGAGCGATGTAACGGAGGTCCACAGCTGGAAATATGCAGAGGATGAAGAGGAGGCAGAACGCGAAAAACTTAGAAAGCTGTCCCCTCACATCAATGTATATGAAATCAGCGGCCCCCTGTTCTTCGGAGCCGCCGATGTGATTGGACGTATTGCCGTAAAAGATCATGCAAAATGCCTGATCCTGCGTATGAGAAGCGTTCCGGCTCTGGACAGCACTGCATTAAACGCCATGACCGATCTGTACAAAAACTGTGAGAAACGGGGAATCACCCTTATTCTCTCCCATGTAAACCAGCAGCCCATGAAGGTAATGGAAAAAGCAGGCTTTGCTCAGAAGGTAGGCCAGGAAAACTTCTGTGAAAATATTGACAGGGCGATCAAACGGGCTGAGGAGCTTGTGCATTAAGCGATAAGCGCTTTCCCATCCAGCACAGCCTCAATAAGCCGGTCGCCTTCGTAGGTCAGTTTCAGTGAAAAGAAGGGGGCATTTTCATTTAAAAGGCGGAAAAATATCTTATCTCCCTCCCAGATATTCAGTCCGCACACCGCCTCCTTCTTTACCCATTCCAGAGTACCCTCATTGCAGTCAGCCATTTCACCCTCAAAACCGTCTGCCGTGTACAGACACATATACTCCATATCCTCCACCGGACCTCCGGTAGAACGGAATGTAACAAGCCCCCGGAACCGCCAGGAAGTAAGTGTCAGGCCCGTTTCCTCCTTCACCTCCCTCAACAGGCATTCCTCAGGGCTTTCATTTTCTTCAAAATGGCCTCCAATGCCGATCCATTTGTCTTTATTTACATCATTCTTCTTGCTCACTCTGTGAAGCATCAGCCATTCTCCCTCCCGCTCCATGTAGCAGAGAGTTGTCAGCTTTGAGCGTTCCATGTGTTTGTCCTCCTGTTGAACAGTAACTTGCGTATTATCCTGCGTACTATCTTCCTAATATTATACAGATACCGAAGCAATTTTCAATGGCAATTCCGGCGAATATCATGTCTGCCTTTCACACAATTTTATTTTGTATTGCATTTACATGCTATTTGCATACAATAGTGTTATAATTATAACAAATAGAACACAGAAAGGAGTTATATCTATGGCACAGGCAACTTTAACCGCGCGGGTAGATGAAAAAGATAAAATCAACTTCGATGCCTTTTGTTCCAACGTAGGTTTAAACACCTCAACTGCCATCAATCTTTTTGTGAAAGCAGTTTTACGTGAAAACCGAATCCCATTTGAAATCGCTCAAAGTTCGGATCCATTCTTCTCCCAGTCTAATCTGGAGTATGTAAAAAAATCCGTTCAGGAACTACGCGCAGGAAAAGGTACTGCCCACGAACTGATCGAGGTAGATGATGAGTGAAAAAATCTGGTCTGATGATGCCTGGGAAGATTACCTTTACTGGCAATCTCAGGACAAAAAAACCATCCGGCGCATCAATCAGCTTATTAAAGATATTGAACGAAATGGTTGTATGGAGGGAATCGGTAAACCCGAACCGCTAACAGGCGACTTACAGGGTGAATTCAGCCGCAGAATTAATGATAAGGATCGCCTTGTAAATGATACCTATTCCTCTTGCATCTTCCCCCAATCTATGATATACATAAATCTATACCAGAACAGAAAGAGGTGAAAGGATGAGAATCGACGCTTGCAGATAACTATAAAATGACGCCAGAATACCGCATTTTATTTACGGTATCCGTGCGTCCGCTGCAAGAAAGTCGTATATCTGTCCACTCACTAAAATATACGCCTCTGTCTTTCAGGGGTAAATTTATGATGAGCCGCAGGATCTGCTTTCCTGCGGCTCTCATTTTTTTACCGGAGGTGCACATTATGTCAATGATAAAAGCGGAACATCTTACCTTTTCCTACCCATCCAGCTCCGACCCCATTTTTGAAGATGTGAATTTTCAGATCGATACCGACTGGAAGCTGGGCTTTGTAGGCAGAAACGGCAGGGGGAAAACCACATTTTTAAATCTGCTCATGGTAAAATATGAATACCGGGGAACCATCCATTCTTCTGTCTCCTTTGACTATTTCCCCTATGAGGTTTCAGATCCCTCTAAAATGACACTGGAAATCATGTATGAAATCTGTCCCGATGCTCAGGACTGGGAATTTATGAAGGAACTCTCCTGTCTGCAGACGGACTGCGAACTGCTCTGGAGGCCATTTTCCACTCTGTCCAAAGGCGAACAGACAAAAGCGCTCCTCGCTGCACTTTTCTTAAATCAGGGTCATTTTCTTCTGATCGACGAGCCTACCAACCACCTGGATGTAGCTGCCAGAGAAACCGTCGCAGCTTACCTCAAGAAGAAAAAGGGCTTTATCCTGGTTTCCCATGACCGCTTCTTTTTGGACAGTTGCGTGGATCACATTCTTTCGTTAAACCGGGCTGATATCGAGGTACAGAGCGGCAATTTTTCCTCCTGGATGACTAATTTTACATACAGGCAAGCCTGTGAGCTGGCCCAGAATGAACAGCTCAAAAAGGAAATCGGCCGTCTAAAGCAGGCATCTGCCCGTACTGCCGGCTGGTCCGACCGAATCGAAGCCTCCAAAATCGGAAGCGGCTGCGCAGACCGGGGATTTGTAGGCCACAAATCTGCGAAAATGATGCAGCGCGCCAAATCCATTCAGTCCAGGCAGCAAAAAGCCATTGAGGAAAAATCCGGTCTTCTGAAAAACACTGAAACAGCAGAAGCCCTTAAGCTTCTGCCCCTGCGTTACCGAAGCCAGACCCTGATCTCCTGCCGTGACCTCTCCATCCGATACGGGGACCGTGCCGTCTGCGGGCCGTTTTCCTTTACTCTGGAACACGGAGAGCGCCTTGCCTTAAACGGAAAAAACGGAAGCGGCAAGAGCAGTCTCTTAAAGCTGATCCTTGGAGAAGATATAAAGAAAACCGGAACCATTTCTATAGGCTCCGGCCTTATTATCTCCTATGTTTCCCAGGACACCTCCCATTTAAGCGGAACACTGTCCGACTATGCCAGCCAATGCAGGATTGATGAAAGCCTCTTTAAAGCGATTCTCCGAAAGCTGGACTTTGAGCGGATCCAGTTTACAAAGGATATGGCCCAATTTTCCGGAGGACAGAAAAAAAAGGTGCTGATCGCAAAGAGTCTCTGCGAACAGGCCCATCTGTATCTGTGGGATGAACCTTTAAATTTTATTGATATTTATTCCAGAATGCAGATTGAACAGCTGATTTTATACTTTCGCCCTACTATGATCTTTGTAGAGCACGACCGGGCCTTTCGTGAAACAATCGCCACTAAAACCCTGGAGCTGTAGCTGTTTTGGGCCAGGCTGTCACAACTTTTCTCCTTGTCCATATATTATAGTATCCCGATCCATCATCGGGAAGAAGGGAGATAATCACTATGAATGAAACAACTTCTCTGACCTGCCAGACCCAGTGCCCTACTGCCTGCCCCTGCCCCATCCTTTTAAGCATCGCATCCTCCATCGCCCATGAGGAAGACGCTCTGGCCTGCATTTTAAATGCAGAATGTGCAAAAATCAACCGGGTAATTGCCGCTTCCAGCGACTACGAGGCGCTCATTGCCATTGATACCTCTGTTCAGGCTACTCTTGAACGAGTGATCGAACTGGAAGACATTTTAAAGACAAAGCTTGATTCCATCCTTCCGTTTTTAAACGAGTGTATCTGACATTCGTTCCTTTCCGAAAGCATCTGTCTCCGGAATATTTTTCCTTTCATAACCCCCTTTTTATTTCAGTTAACAAATGTTCTATAGTTTCTCAAAGAATATTGTGGTACAATAACAATAACTACAGGAGGTGATGGCGTGAATACTGACACAACAATAGCAAAGAATATCCGTGTAACTGATGAAAAAGCAAGCTATGATGCAGCCTGCAAGCGGCTTTTATCAGAAAAAATCATTTTAGCATGGATCATGAAGAATTGCGTAGAGGAATACAAAAATTGTGATGTCAATGAAATAGCGGAAAACTATATCGAAGGACAGCCGCAAGTAGGTGAAACTGCCGTTGCACCAGATGAAACAAATCAGACTTCCAGAATTCATGGAACAGGGGTAGAGGATGCCACATTATCAGAGGGCACGATTACTTATGATATCCGTTTTCTGGCAGCTGCTCCGGTGTCAGGAGAATTAATCCGCCGAAGAACCGTGAAAACAGCATTACCGGTTATGTGATCTCAGAGAAAAATCTGATAGGAAATGTAAAAGAAAAGAAGTCGAATTATGACTTAATGACAGCTGTCATGATTTGTCTTGGAAAGAAAGCATCCACAGATACAAATGTGTTAAAGCTGTTAAATGTCCTTTTTTCGACAGAAACAGCTTCAGAGGACAAATGCCAGATATTAGAAGAAGATTTCAAAATAAAAATGACACAGACATTAGAAAGTGAGGTGTCGCTTATGTGTAATTTAAGCAAAGGTGTAGAGGAGCAGGGCATTCAGAAGGGACTGGAGCAAGGCATTCAGGCAATGATAGCTACTTTGAAAAAGTTGCAAATACCCACAGAAACCATCTTAATTGAAATATGTGAAAAATTTGGTTTGACAAGGGAAGACGCAGAAAAGTATTTAAAATAATGCAAGTCCCCTCTTAACCCGGCTATTATACGTTCTTCAACACACCCTGTTGTCATCAGCAGTCTTACTTTGATGCCAGATTTTTCGTAAAGCACGCAGTTTCTTAATCCACAGGCGTTAATTCGGGCAGTCCCTGCCCTATATTTGGGAAGCGAGGTCATCACTCCTATAGCCCCGCTGCCCGAATCCACCAGAGAGCGCCGTGACGGCCCCGGAGGGGAATAACGAATACTTTCTTTACAGACTACAAAAGCCCCGGACTTTTTAGAGCCAGGGCTTTGTGGTTTAATGCTTTACAGCTGTTCTCTCAGCATCAGTTTTCCTCTTCTTTACGCTTTTTACTGAAACCGGTAATTGCAAGAAGGATTCCTGAGAATGCCATCAGCAATGTGGATCTCATTGTGGTCTGGCCTGTCTTTGGCAGAGGAGCCATCGGAACCATACCGTCATTAATAGAAATCACATCGCCTGTGCCAGTTTCCGGTGCGGGAGCTAATGGAACGTCCGGATTATCAATGGTAACTGTTACTCCGGGGCCTCTGGAGGAGTCGCCGCCGCTTCCGCTTGGGCCTCCGCCGTTTCCACCGCCGCCACCGCCGCTTCCGCCGCCGCTATAGTAGTTAAAGTAAGCGGTAAAGACAGCGTCAGCGCTGTAGCTTGCTGCTGAAATTTCATCTGCGTTTGCAAAATTAGTTGTTCCGTCAGACCAGTGTTCAAATCTGTATCTGCCGTTTGCGGATACGGTTACCTCTGCAAATGGATTTACAGATTTGGTTTCAAGAACCTGGTATCCGTTCTCGCCCTCTACAACCTCCATGATCGTACGAACCTCAACTACTGTTCCGCTTACGGTTCCGTAGCTTGAATTCTCAGATACATAGCGGAAGGTGATCTGGCGGTTATCCGGGATTCCATCCGGATTCTGAGGATCTGTTTCACCGATCTTATCTTCTGAGAAGTGAGCGGTAAATGTAGTATCCTCAAGGTAGGTCTGAGATTTCATATTCTGCATATCTGCAGTGTAATCTCTTCCCTCGGTATCTGCCCAGTAATCAAAGGCAAATCCTCCAAGGGCATGTGCAGTTGCTCCGTTGGGGCTGATTTCTTTTTTGTCAACATAATTTCCGGCGTCATCCGTAAAAGTATGAACCTCTGCCTCTGTTACACTGACTGTTCCCATTGCTTCATCAGCACTCACATACCGGAAAATAATCTGGTACTTGTCGGGATGTCCGTCTGGCTTGTCTGGGTTAGTTGGATCGGTTGGATCGGTTCCGCCCTTTTCATCCAGAACGTAATAAATGTCTACACGATTCTGGGTTTCATCATTTGTAATCAGCTTATCCGCTCCATCTACCTTTGTAAGAACATATGTATGTTCCTTATATGTCTCATGCTGTAAAACATCTACATTAGACATCTCCAGAATACCTGTTCCATATGGTGCTGTACCCTTGGTAGATTCAACTGCAGTTTCATTTAAACCTTCATAGTGTTTCACTACTTCATAGTTATAATTCTTCTGCTGATAAATGATTTCGACGTGGTTGGCCTGAATATCATTGCTGATCAGAAGGTCTGCTCCCTCCACCTTCACTAACTCGTAAAGGTTTCCATCATGAAGCTCTTCCTGCAGCACTGTTACATCAGATGCCTCCAGTATGTTGGTTCCGTATGCTGCAGTTCCCAGCTTAGTTACTGCGTCTACTTCCTCTCCTGCCGCATTCAGGAATCTCTTCACTACATCGTAGCCGTATTCCTTCTGCTGGTAAATCACTTCTACATGGTTGGCCTGGATATCATTGCTGATCAGAAGATCTGCTCCCTCCACCTTCACTAACTCGTAAAGGTTTCCATCATGAAGCTCTTCCTGCAGCACTGTTACATCAGATGCCTCCAGTATGTTGGTTCCGTATGCTGCGGTTCCTAACTTGGTTACTGTGTCTACTTCTTCTCCTGCTGCATTCAGGAATCTCTTCACTACATCGTAGCCGTATTCCTTCTGCTGGTAAATCACTTCTACATGGTTAGCCTGGATATCATTAGTGATCAGCAGATCAGCTCCCTTAATCTCTACTAATTCATAAAGATTGTCCTTGTAAAGTTCTTCCTGCTCTGTTGTTACTTTTGACACTTCCAGAATATTATCACCATATAAAGCAGTTCCCAGCTTAGTTACAGCATCTACCTCTTCTCCTGCCGCATTCAGGAATCTCTTCACTACGTCATAGCCATATTCTTTTTGCTGATAGACTATTTCTACATGATTTGCTTCCAGATCACTTGTAATCAAACGATCAGCTCCGTCTACGCTCACTAACTCGTAGAACTCGTCTCTGAAAACCTCTTCCTGCAATACAGTTACACCAGATACTTCCAGAATGTTCTCACCATAAAGTGCAGTTGCACTGGTAACTATTTCATCTACCAGATTTCCATTAACATCCAGATATCTTTTTACCACATCATACACATATCCGTTCTTTCCAAAAGTAACTACATATTTCGTATTTTCGGTAATCTGTGTTTCTGTGGTTGGCTTTTCAGCTACTTTGTCATTTGCTTTCCATTGCTCAGTAGACGGATCAAATCCATCTAACGGACTTGCATCAGCAATCTGATCTGCTTCGAGCTTACCTGCTCCACCCTCTTCCGGTGTCGCATAATGCCCATCTTTGTAAAGAGTTACATAAACAGGTTCTGTAATTGTTACCGTACTATTCACAGCTTCATAGCTAACGATTACCTGATACTTATCCGGTATACGATCTCCATTACCGTCCGTATCAAAGTGCACTACAAATGTTGTATCCTGATTGTACTTCTGTGACTTCAAAGCAACCATTTCAGAAGAATAATCCTTCTGGCTTTCATCAATTGTCCAGTAGTCAAATGCATACTTATCTGCTGGTGTTACACTTACCTCAGCCTTAGGAGATACCGGCATCTTAGATGCTTCTGTATACTTCCCATTCTCTTTAAAAGTATGCACTTCATATGTAGTTCCGGTAACGCTTCCATTTCCAGCGCTTACATACTTAAATACTGTCTGATACTTATCAGCCACGCCATCCGGCCTATTCGGATTTGTTGGATCAGTCGGGTCTGTTCCACCCTTTTCATCCAGTACATAGTAAATGTCAACCCGGTTTGAATCAACATTTGCTGTGATAACTGAACCTGTTCCATCTACTTTTTCCAGGATGTAATGGTGACCATTGTAATCCTCTGCGTCAGCCAGAACAATTCCTGAAACACTCAGGATATTCTCTTCGAATGTTCCTGTTCCTTCCTTAGCAACTACCGTTTCAGCCTTTTCATAATGCTTGTATACTTTATATGCAAATTCATCTTTGGTAAAGTGAGCGGTAAAGGTTTCATCTTTCACCGCATACTGTGCCGCTTTTAACGCATCTGTTGTATTATAAGTATTGTTGTTGCTATCTGTCCAACTGTCAAACTTATATCCAGTGGATGGGGTAATTGTAACGTTAACCTCTGGGTTAATCATTCCTTCTACCGGAATCGGATTACCGTCTGAACCCAGTTCAAGCGTTCCATCTGCTTTTACCTTGTACTTATTATGATACTCGCTTGTAATTCCTTCAAGTGTTCCATTATTATCTGCCACATAAGTAAAAACAATCTGAAGATCATCCGGAATGTTATCCTTATTCTTGTCCTCGCCAAAAACTGCCACATACCCGGATTCTACATAAAGATCATTTGCATCCTTGCTGTTTGCATCGATTACTTCTTTGCTAAGGTTTCTATCCCAGCTTACGATCTCTCCGTCCTTCGTCCAGTGCTTGAATGCCCAGCCGTCTTTCGCTGTTGCTGTGGAGCCAACAGGTGTTCCTGTTGCAGGTTTTACCTCTTCTCCCTCAGGGCTTACACTTCCATGTTCTGCATCATCCGGGCTGTAGCTGATCCGTACTGCTGCATTCTCCGTGAAGGTGATTACATAATTGGTTGCTGTTGTAATCTTAGTTACTCCTGCTTCCGGTTTCTCAGGCTTCCAGCTTTCGCTTGCCTGATTGTAACCAGAATTTGCAGTTGCTTCTGCAATCTGATCTTCTGTAAGGTATCCGACTCCGCCTTCTGCTTTTGTTGCATAATGGCCGTCTTTATAAAGGGTTACATACGTTTCAGCAATACTTACACTTCCGTTTACTGCCTCATATATTACCTTTACCTGGTACTCATCCGGGATCTTGTCCCTGTTTTCGTCCTCTCCAAATACTGCTACATAATCAGTTGTTATATACAGGCCGTCAACCTTGCTGTTTGCATCGATTACTTCTTTGCTGAGGGTCTTATCCCAGCTTACGATCTGGTCTCCCTTCGTCCAGTACTTGAATGCCCAGCCTTCCTTCTCACTTGCTGTGGAGCCAGCAGGATTTCCAGTTGCAGGTGCTACATCTTCTCCCTCTAAGGTTACGCTTCCGTGCTCTGCATCATCTGGTCTGTAGCTAATCCGTACTGCTGCATTCTCGGTGAAGCTTCCCTTAAGAACAACGTCTTTATCAGGCATTACAAACTTATTATTATTCACCTGAACATCTTCCGTTGTCCATCCACTAAATGTATATCCCGGAACATTCAAAGGAACTTCAACGTCTATCTGAGTCTTATACTTATGTGTACTCTCTACCGGCGGCACAACTCCATAAGGAATATCTCCTGTAATCTCATATTTAACCTGATGCTGATTTCTTGTATAGTACAGCTTCATAGTTAAAATATTCTGGATATCGGTTGTTCCGCTTGCTACTGTTCCAGCATGATTGGAATCATATGTGAATCCTTCATAAGTCGCTGGTATTGCCTGTACAGTATTTCCTGCTGCCACATCAGAAACAGTATCTATAGAATAAAGTCCAAACTCTCCGGTCAATCCCTCACGCCAATGCTGTGTATGATAAATAGCCTTCTGAGTTGTGTAATAGAATACCGCTTCCGCCGAATCCTTTGTTACAGTCACCACAGGATCGGATACCAAAGTATATCCGTCAATGTGTTTAAAATTAACTGCTACTGCATGATTACTGGTTTCAAATGTTTCTTCATCTGCAACAGGTATACTGTCATCTTTTAAAAGATATTTTACAGTATACTGCCATGTCTGAACCGGATCATATTCAAAGGTAATAACCATACCTGGCTTTGAAATATTTCTGGTCAGGAACATGGATCTGGGATAATAGCCTTCAACAGCAACTGCCTCTTCCGTCACAGACGTACCTAACTTAGCAGTTCCTTCCTTTGAATCCCAAATATCTTTCTGCTCTCCATTTACTTCTGTAACATATCGTACCGTATAAGTAACTGTTTCAGAGCTTTCCCACTTAGCATAAAGTGTAATATCTTCTACAATCTTTGACTCGGAGATAAACTTCTTAACGAAGTCAGCATCTGTATACCATCCCAGGAAAGTATCTCCTTCCTTTTCAGGATCCCGCGGAAGTTCAATCTGATCTCCCTTCGTCACTGTAATAGGGTCAATAAAATTACCACCATTTGTTTCAAAAGATACTGTGTATTCAGGAGCCTGCCATTTAGCATAAATCCTTATGTTGTCTGCAGGCATAGCAGCATTCCAGTCAACCGGATTTTCAAATGCAGGATCAAGATACCAGCCAGCAAATTCGTAATCATCATCTACATTTGCCGGACGTCCTGGTTCACGCAATGGTTTTCCTGTTGACAGCAAAGCCTCAAATTTGATGGATGCTGAATCCATTTCGCAGTTTTCAAAGTAGAGTTCGTAGGAATTTCGGGTATAATAAAGCCAAAGATCAGCCGGTTTCTCCCACGGCAATGAATTACTTTCTTTCTTCCATTCGCTAAATGTAAATCCAGTAATAGGCTGCTTGTCTTCCTCTGACAAAGAAACGCCTCTCCCTACTTTAAACCTAGCATATACCTCTTTGTTTCCCTCTAAGCCTTCTACATAATAGTAAATCATCTTTTCAGAACCAGTTGGATCTTTCTCATACATTGTCAGATGATCAGCAGGCATATTAGCTATTAAAGTATATTGGATAATAGATTCACCCCAACTTTCATCCTTATTGGGTCCCCATCCATCTTTTTCACAGGCTTTCTCCCACTGTTTGGAAACATCTTCGCCATAGCGGGCTGTGATTCTTAGGTTTGTATCCTCATACCATTTCCTGCTCTTTTTTCTCATAAACTTAATGGTATACGTCTCGCGGTCATAATATACATTCTTTACCGCCATACCATCAGGTGTGATTTCTACATTCCCTTCCGACTTAGTCTCATTCAGCTTGAAGCCCTCATAGTTCTTTTGTGTAGAATATGGGATATTGTTTCCAACGAATCCGCCTTTACCATAGGTAATCTCACCTACTGCATACTCACCCTTTGTCAGAGTTTCCTTCCAGTAGATAACCTTGTAGTCTGCTTTTTGAGCAGGATTCCACTTGGCTGTCACTACTGTATCCTGCGCAGGCATTGTTGCAGGCAGATTCTCCCAGCCTGCAAAATCATATCCTAATCTGCTCGGATCTTTTGCAGGTGTTTCAACTGCTGCACCATATACGATTTCAGACGGTGCGATATAACTTCCACCCTCTCCGGTATTCCAGGTCAAAGTATAGCTATTTCGCTCATACAGAACCTCTACAACCGTATTGCCGTCAGAGCCAATCTTCACCTGAGAAATCTCTCTTGCAGTAAAGCCCTCATACTCCTTAGATACAGCCTGAGTATAGTTTCCTACCTCACCAACTGCTGTCTCTGTCTCTGCCGGCTCTCCGGTTTTATTTCCCTGAACATCTAATAACCAATGCTCAATCTGATATCTGCCCTCAGCACCCGTATATGTTACTGTTACTGTCTGGTCTGTATCATATGCATCCTTAAATACGACTTCTTTCTGATCTGGCTCAAATCCATCAATTGACGGTGATTCTACGGTATAATCACATTTTACACCTGCCTGAACCTCTGCAACCCACGGCTGTGCTGCAGATGAACCATCCTTATACTGGTAGTTAACTGTCAAATGGATCTGTTCAGCATTTTCTGCATACTGAGCATAAAAGTTTGTGTCTTCTGTGATCGGGCCCAATTCCGGCTCCCATCCCACAAAATTCTTTCCTTCCTGTTCAGGAGCATCCGGTACGATTGCCCTTTCACCTTCTTTTACATACTGAACGCCAGAGATAAGTACATCTTCCTGTCCATTGTTGTAATAGAAGTTTACTTCATAATAATAGGTTTCCTCAGCTTCAATCTTAGCATACGTGGAACCTTCATTTATATGGTATACAGTCGAAGAACCACCGTCTATTCCGGTTCCCTCAAATGTAACCTTTACATTTCCGTCCGGCCAAATCTCATTGCCGTCTGCGTCATAAAGCATAACATCAGCTGCAAAGATATCTACTGCAGCCAAATTTTTCTTCATAAGCTTTTTATCAGCTTCCTTCTTCATCAAATTCAGCTGATCTTCATCTGTAATCGCCTCTGCCTCAACATAACTTCCTTCCGGAACTACTCCAGGCATTGCGCTCAGTGTAACCGTAACATTTTCAGCACCGGCTACATCTGCTGTAAGCTCAATCTGACTTTCAAATACCTTTAAAGCCTTTAAAGTTGTCGTATACGCCTTCGCCGTACTGCACCATCCCATACCAACCAGGTCGGTATCTGTGGCAGCGGGCTTGTTTCCCTCTTCCGGTTCAGCTGGAGTTGCCGGCTGAACGGGTGCCTGAGTCTCTGTCTCAGCAGGCGCTGTCGTCTCCGTCTCGGCAGGAACTTCGGTCTCAGCTTCTGTAGTTTCCTCTGTCTCCTGAGTTTCAGGAGCAGTTGTAGCTTCCTCAGACTCTGTAGCCTCTTCACTACTTTCAGCCTCTGTGGAGGTTTCCTCTGTTGCTTCTGTGCTTTCCTCCGGCGCTGCGGTTGTTTCTTTGGAAGTGGTTTCCTCAGCGGCCGTTGTCTCTTTTTCAGGAGCAGCTGTAGTTTCCTTCTCGGTTTCTTCAGCCTCAGTTTCGATCAGCTCTGCATCTTCCTTCACAGCTACCACAGGTACCTGATGACGGGAAATGGAGGAAAGGGTTACTGCGGAATCATCCTGAGATTTTTCCTCATCAGTCTCTGTCTCCGGCTCTTCAGTCTCCTCAACAGCCTCCGTTTCCTCTTTCTCTGCCTCTGTGGCTTCTGTTTCAGCCTCTGTAACCTCTTCCTTTGTTTCTTCGGAGGTTTCTGTTTCCTGAGCCTCTGTGCTCTCCGGCGCTTCGGTTGTTTCTTCTGTCTCGGAAGATTCTTCTGTCGCATCGGGAGCTTCCGTTTCCTCAGGGATGGTGGTCTCCTCAGGAGCTGTTGTCTCAGCCGGGTTCAGTGTTTCGGCCGGGGTTTCCTCCGGCTGACTTTCCGGAGCACTTGTTTCAGGCACAGCCGGCAATGTTTCTTCCGGCTTTGAAATGATATTGCTCTCTTCTTCACCAAATTTGTCTTCATAGCTCTTGACTGTGATCCGCTTGGTGCTCTTGACCTTTTCTTCCCCATCTACCGTGCGGATGATCTTTGTGGAACAGCTAATGGTGTCTTCTCCGTTATTTATGTATAAGAAGATGACTTCCCCATCGCCTGTGACCATATACATATCATCGGCATCCTCAGGAAGACGAACGAACACTCTTACTTCTGCGTCCATATCTCCGCCTTCCACCGGGGGAAATACTTCGTAGACCTTGCCCTCGCCAAAGAACAGGGCATCGAACTTTTCAATGGCTCCATTGGTAAAGTTCAGATCATCCGCTGTCACCGGGCTTTGGGTTTCTACTGCATCATTGATGGCTTCCACCAGATCTGCTCCGTAGATCTCGAAGTCGACTCTGTTTCCTTCTGCTGCATAGGCCACGTTCAGATCTGTACCCACACTGGTAAAGATCATCGCGAACGCCAGCATCAGCGCCAGGAAACGCTTTTGGGTGTTATAGCGCTTCTGCAGAAACACCCTTGGTCTTTTCTGTCCTTCCATACTTTTTCTCCTCTCTCTTAAGATTTTTACGGCCTCCCCGGTCCGTATAAGCAAATCATACCATACAGGAGTTACAATCTGGTTACAAATTAAGGTTTCATTAAAAAAAGATTAATTTATTTCCATTTTCCTTCTAAAATTTGCTTAACCCTATCATAACAGATACCGCGTTATACCAGGCGTTATATTTCTATTTTTTACCATTGAATTTTTTCTCATTATATTTTCTCTATCTTATCTTATATTCAACGCTGCAGATAGGAATAACCCATTCGTTTCATTCCCTCCCTGGCGGAATTTTTGTGAGATTTTTTCTCATTTATTGCATTTGTTTTTCTGCTGTGTTAATATAAAATCAGCTGTATTTTATGAGTTTTTTTCTCATGTTTTTGGAGGGTTACTGCTATGCTGAATCAGTTTATTTTTCAAAATTACCGTATTTTTCAAAATGAAACGCTTCTTGATTTTTTCCCTGCCCCCATCAATGAACACAAACGCTC
>OKRR01002016.1_pt1 | contig 16005 bp, 10 predicted proteins | sample 1601211 | NCBI WGS metagenome assembly OKRR01 (sample SAMEA3541525, study PRJEB24748) | human gut metagenome | biome: human gut; feature: human-associated habitat; material: faeces | place: China | collected 2012
TGGACCCTGCCCATCCCCTGAAGGAAGAAAAGGTCCCCAAATATCTGGCCAAGATTATCGATGACGAGATTGTGGCATGGCTTTCGTGGGACGCCGCACACCAGCCCGTCAAGATCGATATCGATTTGAGCCAGCTGGGGCACATTCGGAGCGCTGCCGCACAAACGCGCGAAGCGCTTTTGATCAACGAGGAACGCGAGGACGGCGCGTCCGCAGAAGCCGAGGCAGCGGACTCAGGGCAACCGGAAGCCGAGCCCGTAGCCGACGCGATGGTCGAGGCGGTCGCGGCGGCTGCAGGGCGGGACGAGTCCGACGGGCCGACCATATCCACCGAACAGTTTGGTGTCGTGGCACCGCTTCTCGCGCCGACGCCCGCGTTCGCAGCTGCTGCGCCCGCTGACGCCGCGAACGAACTCGCGCCCGCCGCAGACGCCTATCTCCGCGCGCTGCTCGAGCACAACGCAGTACAGGCGGAATCGGCGGTAGTGCAATCGGAGCAGAGCGAGGACATGCTCGTCGATACCATCAACGAGGCGCTCTTTGACCTGGTGGGCGACACCGTAATTGAATTTAGCGCGGCAGGGCCGCAGATTATCGAGGACTACGAAGCAGACGTGAGAGGATACCTAGACCATGAGTGATACCGCATCCGCAGCACCTCGCGTGCCCAAGCGCGTCGCTGCCGTCATTCTCAACTCGCTCAAGGGCGGTGTGGTCCCGCGCATCGGCCTTCCTTACATCACCGTAGGGCGCGAGGTCGAGATCCGCGCCCTGCTCACCGATCTGAGTCTCATCGCCGACGGTGGCGCGAGCTTCCGCTTTCTGGTCGGTCGTTACGGCGCCGGCAAAAGCTTTTTGCTCCAGACTATCCGCACGCACGCCATGGGCGAGGGATTCGTCGTCGCTGATGCCGACCTGTCGCCCGAGCGCCGCCTGCAGGGCGGTCAGGGACAGGGCCTTGCCACCTACCGCGAGCTCATCCGCAATATATCGACCAAGACGCGCCCCGAGGGCGGTGCGCTCAACCTTATTCTGGATCGCTGGGTCGCCTCGTGTGCCGACGTCGACGAGTCGGTCGTCAATGCCCAACTGGCCCCGCTCGAGGAGATGGTCCACGGCTTCGACTTCACCCGCATGCTCCGCCGCTATCGCATGGCCGCATCCGGGGGCGACCAAGAGGCCATGAGCCGCGTGACCAAATGGATTCGCGGCGAATACCGCACCAAGAGCGAGGCACGCGCCGAGCTGGGCTCCTCGACCATCATCAGCGATGACGACTGGTACGACTACGTTAAGCTCATTGCGCGCTTTTTGGTCTGCAGCGGCTACAAGGGCATACTGGTGCTCATCGACGAACTCGTGAATCTGTATAAGATTCCCAACGCCATCACGCGCCAATACAACTACGAGAAGATCCTGACCATGTACAACGACACGCTCCAAGGCAAGGCGCAGTACCTGGGCATGATCATGGGCGGCACGCCAACCTCCATCGAAGACCGCCGCCGCGGCGTGTTCTCCTACAAGGCCCTGCGCAGCCGACTCGCTCAGGGCCGCTTTGCGCGCGAAGACCTTAAGGACATGCTCGCGCCCATCATCCGCCTGCAGCCGCTCACCTACGAGGAGCTGCTGGTGCTGATCGAAAAACTCATGCAAATTCACGCCGGCTACTTTGGCTGGACGCCCACGCTTACCGAGAACGACTTGGTGGACTTCCTCAAGATCGAGTTCGGTCGCGTGGGAGCCGACACGCATCTGACGCCGCGTGAAGTCATTCGTGACTTTATCGAGCTGCTCGACATCCTATGCCAAAACCCCGACGCCAACGTGGCCGAGCTGCTGCAAAGCGTCGGCGGCGACGCGTTGGCGCCGGCAACCGCAACAGGCGACACCGATACCGCAGGCGGCGACCGTAACTTCGCCGAATTCACCATCTAACCTGCCAATAAGAGACAGGTTTATTTTGGCAGGTTTTATCTGGGTAAACGTTGAGACTGTAATGCAGCAAGCCGTTATCGGCAGCGTTGAGAAATTCGTTTTTGAGAGGAGGCCCCGTGAACGCCTTTGACCGCTACGCCCCGTTTATCCAAGACTTCATCTACTCCCACGATTGGGAGAGTCTGCGCTCCATCCAGGTTGCGGCGGCAGATGCCATCTTCAACACGCAAGACAATGTGCTCCTGACGGCATCCACGGCATCTGGCAAAACTGAGGCGGCCTTCTTTCCCATCCTGACCGAGTTTTGGGAGAACCCGCCCGCGAGCGTGGGCGCCCTCTACATTGGCCCCCTCAAAGCACTCATCAACGACCAGTTCGTTCGCCTCAACGACCTCTGCGAAGAGGCCGATATCCCTGTCTGGCACTGGCACGGCGATGTCTCGCAGTCGCACAAGGCCAAGCTCATCAAAAAACCGAGCGGCATCTTGCAGATTACGCCCGAATCACTCGAGGCGCTCCTGATCCATAAGCACATGGCGATCCCGCGCATGTTTTGCGACCTGCGCTACGTGGTCATCGACGAGGTTCACTCGCTCATGCGCGGCGACCGTGGCGGGCAGACGCTCTGCCTTGTCGAGCGACTCTCGCGCATGGCCGGCGTGCAGCCTCGACGCATTGGCCTTTCCGCTACCATCGGCGACCCCGAGCGCACGGGCGCTTTTCTCTCACAGGGAACGGGGCGCGACTGCGTTATCCCCCGCTTTGAAGAACCGCACCGCGTGTGGCGCATCTCCATGGAGCACTTCTACAACTCGGGCCCCCAGGCTCAGCAGCGAGGATTTGAGAGCACAGGTCCGCAGGAAGCCGAAGTGCTCGCATGCGAGCGCATCGAGGCGGTGGCGCCCACGGCACTGCCGGCCGACACCAAAGACATGCGCCGCAGCGGACAGCTCACACAGGAGGAGCGCCGTCAACGTCGCGAACGGGCACAGGATAAGGCTACCTCCGGGAACCGCCGCACTTCTTCGGCCCCCGAGGGCGAAGTCGATATCCCTCGGGCCGCTGAGCAGGCGCTCCTCAACCCCACCGACACCGCGCCCAAAAACGCCGATCCCGGCATGGGCTATATCTTCGAACACACCCGCGGGCGCAAGTGCTTGGTCTTTGCCAATTCGCGCGAGGAGGCAGAGGCCGTGTGCTCCATGCTGCGCAGCTACTGCGAGAGCCGGCACGAGCCCGACCGCTTTCTCATCCACCATGGCAATCTTTCGGCATCGCTGCGCGAGACGGCCGAGGAACTCATGCGCGATGAGGAGCAGGCGCAGACAACCGTCACCACCTCCACGCTGGAACTCGGCATCGATATCGGCCGTCTGGAACGTGCGTTTCAGATCGATGCGCCGTTTACCGTCAGCTCCTTTTTGCAGCGTATGGGGCGCACGGGCCGCCGCGATCTTCCGCCCGAGATGTGGTTTGTCATGCGCGAGGAGGAGCCCGAGCCGCGCACGATGATGCCCGAAACGATACCTTGGAAGCTCCTGCAGGGCATCGCGCTCGTACAACTCTATCGCGAAGAAAAGTGGGTCGAGCCACCCGAGCTCGATCGACTCCCCTACAGTTTGCTCTATCACCAGACCATGTCGACGCTCGCCAGCACCGGCGAGCTCACACCGGCCGAGCTTGCTCAGCGCGTGCTCACGCTCAGCTATTTCCACCGCGTCTCGGCAGACGATTACCGTGTGCTGCTACGTCACCTCATTAAGATCGACCATATCCAGGTCACCGAGGGCGGTGGGCTCATCGTGGGCCTCGCGGGCGAGCGCATCATCAACAACTTTAAGTTCTACGCTGTGTTCCAGGAAAACGAAGAGTTTACCGTTCGCAGCGAATCGGCCGAGCTGGGCACGATCGTCAATCCCCCACCGCCCGGTGAGCGCATCGCTATCGCCGGACACTGCTGGATTGTCGAGGAAGTGGACTGGAAGCGTCATACCGTCTTTGCCACGCAGGTCAAGGGCCGTGTGCCGGCCTACTTTGGCGACTGCCCCGGCGACATCAATACACACGTACTCGAGCGCATGCGCAAGGCGCTCAACGAGCACGCGGCATATCCGTACCTCATGGGCAACGCACGGGCACGCCTTGCACAGGCTCGTCATACCGCCGAGATTTCGGGGGCGGGAACTAAACCGCTCATTAACCTGGGCGGCGACACCTGGGTGCTCTTCCCCTGGTTGGGAAGCTACGCCTTTTTGGCGCTCGAGCGCATGCTTAAGATTAAATGTGCCGCGGAGCTGGGCCTTCGCGGACTCGACCCTTCACGACCGTACTTTATGCAGTTTAAGATGAAGGCCGACGAGAAGACGTTCTTTGAGGTGCTCGCAGCCGAGGTCGAAAAGGACTTCGACCCCATCGAGCTCGTCTATCCCGGCGAGGTGCCTTATTTTGATCGCTACGACGAGTACGTTCCCGAAGAGCTCGTACGCAAGGGCTTTGCCGAAGGCGTGCTCGACATCGATGGTATGAAGCAGCGCGTCCTCAGCTGGCGCGACCACACATAAGACGGGACTGACTATTCCCAATAGGCTAGTCGAGGAGAGCAGTGCCGAGGAAGACGGTGTCGAAGGGCACGGCTTCGGCAAAGGCGTAGTCGCCGTCGCTGGCGATGAGCAGGTAGTTTTCCTCGCCGCCGAACTTCGCATCGCCACATGGGACCACCCAGGCGTGGACGAATACCTCGAGTGCCGTGGCAGCGCAGTCGCGAAGGAACGCCACATCGCTCCCCTCGTTTGCGCTCACGATATTGGCCACGTAGATACCCCCGGGGTTCAGGCTGCCCCGCACCAGGCGCAGCGCCTCAACGGTCGCCAGCTCGCGAACGGGCTCGGCACCGCCAAAGCAATCGCTCACGACCACGTCGTAGCGACGATGGCCCACGCTCGTCACACCCAGATACGAGCGAGCCTCAGCGGTAATCACTCGCAGGCGATCGCCCACCGTGCGCTCCAACTCGTCCAGGTAGAACCAGCGGCGCGCCAGGCGCGTAATCTCTCCGTCATACTCGACGACGTCCATGCGCAAGCCCTCGTGCGACATCAGCGCGAACTTGGGATAGGCAAACCCGCCGCCACCCAGCATAAGCATGCGGTCGATACCATGACCATACGCGTCGCGCATTGCGCCCTCGGCCTCAAACACATCGTCAAATGCACGATAGTACGCAAAGACCGGCTCCGCCCAACGATCGCCAACATAGCTCGCGCTTTGGTAGACGCCGCCCTGTACGAGCACGCGGACCTCGTCACCGCTCTCGTCGTGCACACGCTTCACACGCGCCAACCCGTTGCGAGTACGTGCGACCTGCAGACAGGCAGCGCGAACAGCGACGACGGCCGCACCGAGCGCCGCAGCTCCCAGGGCAACGCCGGCAACAACACCAGCGGAAACACTCGGCTTGTTCATCTAGAGCTCCTTTTGCAGATAGAGTCCATGGTCGTAAAAATCCAAATGACGATAGTACTCACGCGTGCCGATCGCGCTGATCACGTTGATGCGCGCATAGCCCGCGTCCCGCGCCATCTGGCACGCACGCTCCACCAGCGACCGCCCCAGTCCATGATGCTGAGCCGCCTGGCCTTGATCTCCCATGCGCGCCGCCATGCCGTACACGTGCACCTCGCGAATCATCGCCTCGTCCGGCGTCGTCGGCAACTCGTCCGCATGCGCGGCAACAAACGCGCGATCGGGCAGCGACAGGCGCAAAAAACCCGCGATTTTGCCCTGCGGCGTCACCCACTGCAAAAAGCGCTCGTGCGTCACCGGCGTCTCGTACGCCACGCCCTCGTCAAGGGTCAACTCGCCCAGGTCGGCGCCCGCCGTGCTAATCTCGCGATAGCGGATCTCACGCACCGTCGCACCGTCACCCCGAGCAGCCAGGCGGTTCTCGACGAGCTGACGCAGGTTGGGCTTCTTGTTGCCCACCATGATGTCATCGGAACTAAAGTCGCGAATCATGCGGCTGATGCGGCAGAACGCCGGCGTCACCACGATGTCATCGGCCAGCACATCGAGCAGTTCTTCCTCGGTATAGGGGCGCCACTCGCCGCGCTCATAACAGCCCACCAGGCGCGAGCCCTCGATGAGCGCGCACGGATAGACCTTGACCTCGTCGGGCATAAAGGCCCCCACGGTCATAAAGCGCTCGTAGTCGCGTTTATCCCCCTCGGGCGTAGCACCCAACAAATTGAGCATAAAGTGCGCGTGGATCTTAAAGCCAAACAGGCGCGCAAGCGAAAACGCCCGCTCAATCTGCGTCACCGAAATGCGACGCTCGTTGATATCGAGCAGGTGCTGGTCGAGGCTCTGAATGCCCATCTGAATCTTGGTACAGCCCAGGCGACGAATGAGCGTGAGGGCCTGCGGCGTTACAGCATCGGGGCGCGTCTCGATAACGAGTCCCACCACGCGATGCTTCGCCGTCTCGTTGATGCGCTGCTGGCGCTCGAGCTCCTCCATCGTTGCTGTCTGCCACTCGGCGACCTCGCCCCACGGCGTGCCGGGGCCGTACAGACGACGCACCGCGCGGTTATAGCCGCCCACGGCAGCATCCACACGCCCCTGCTCGTCGGCAACGCCGGCAGCGAGCTCGGCTTCGTCTGTCGCAATGCCGGCGGCCCGATAGCGCTCGCGACGCTCCGCTACCACCGGCGGCAGCGCATCGGCGGGAGCGTCATCGAGCAGGCGCCCTGCCTCGGCACGGCTGATGCCCGGACGCGCCAACATGGGGTTGGCCGCCACGCCGGCGACGGCATCGTCATTGAGCGCACGGAAGAGCTCCGACATAAACCATGTCTGATAGCCTTCCGGATAGTCGCTCCAGGTACCACCAAGCACAATGAGCTCGATCTTATCGGTCGCATGTCCCATCTGCGAAAGCGCCGTCAAACGGGCGCTCACCTGCAGATACGGATCGAAGCAGTTTTGCTCCGCACGGGCGCACGCGGGCTCAGCATGTAAATAGCTTTTGGGCATGCGCAGGTCGTTGGGACAAAACAGGCAATCGCCCGAACACGGCCAGGGCTTGGTGATGACGGTAATGGTCGCCACGCCCGAAGCCGTGCGACGAGGCTTCATGCGTAGCACCTGCAGCAGTTGGCGCTCTAGCTCGGCGTCGACATTCCATGCCGTCCAACGAGCCAGCTCCTCGCGTTTCACCCGCTGGTAAAACGGCAGCAGGCGACGCTTGGCCAAATCGCGCTTGTCGGCACCCTCACGGCGCGCCTCGGCATGTATCAATTTGACGAGTACCTTGTCGTCCACGGTCTCACCGCGACGCAGGGCATCGAGTATGTTCAAAATAATCTGTTCCATGACCCCATTGTAAAGGCAAAGGCGCCGAAGCCGACCACGGCCCCGACGCCTCCATCAAAGAGCATGTCTATATGCACCGATCTCCGAAAACCGCATGTCACACCGATTCGAACGACATGTCGCCCGAACCGACCTTAAAACGATACGTTGCAGACTTGTCACCGTTGTCGAATTCAGCATTCAATATGGTCTCGCCATCGTAGCCAAGCGGAAGGAAATCGCTCTCAAAGTCACCGCTGCCCACGGTGAGGCTCGCCTTAAAGCCCGTAGAGTTCGGAACCGATATCTCCACATCGCCCGAGCCCACGCTTACGTCCATCGACTTCGCGGGGGCCTGGTAGAGCTCGAACGCCACATCGCCCGAACCGACCTCGGCATCCAAGGTGTCGGTTACGGTGCCCGCAAACTCAACGTCTCCCGAGTCCAAAGTCAGGTTGAGGTCATGACACGCAACATCCGTGACCGTCAGATCGCCCGATCCTACATTCGCTGTAATGCCCACCATGTTATCCGCAACATCCCGCGGCAGCTCGATGGTGACCGAACGATCGATAGCGCGCTCGTCATCGCAGTCGAACTGGCTAATCGTGAGTGTAGAACCCTTGACCTCGGCCAGATTCTGAGTGGCAGCATCGTAGGTAGCTACCCCCTTTGCAACACGACCGCTCTCGATGACACGCACCTGCCCGCCGGAAACGCACTTGATCTCAACCTCACCCGATGTCACATCCAGGTCAAGGGACTGGAATGAGTCGGCATCAAACGTTTCGCTCGAAAGCTGCCGAGACTGAGCGGAATAGTTACCGCCATCCAAAGAATCGTCCCCGTCAACCACATCGTCCATACCGGACAAACCGGATGCAATATCGCCGAGATCCCACGGGCCATCAAAATGAAACAATATCCGCGAAGTGCCAAAGATAAGCCCGATGATGAGCACGAACGCTCCGATACCGACGCCCAGGCGGACCTTGGACTCACGCGAGAGCTTCATCATTCATCACCTTCTTTGTCACTCGGCTCAGCGGCGGTCGAGGAAGCCACATCAGTATCAACCGCAGCGGAAACATCCTGAGCCTTAGCCGCCTCCGGTGCCGGACCAACCTGAATATCCCCGCGTGCCCAATCGCCATCGAGCGCACGCGCCACCCAGTGATAGATGGGGATTGTAAAGAAGATCAGCGCGGCAAAGGAGCCACCAAACAGGAACATCAGCAAAAAGAACAGCAGCCAGCACACGGCCCAATACGGAAACGACTGGAACGGACCTTTCACCGGAGTCGAGCCAGCTGCGCCGCCACTCGTCACCTGCGCCGTAGCGGCATTGGCGGCCTGCGCACTCCAGCTTGCCGCTTGCGCCGCCTTGGCCGCAGCATCACTCGCCTGCGTAGCTGCCTCCGTGGCGCGCGCCGCCGCCTCATGGGTGCGGGCACGTTCTGCCGCCTCGGCCTCGCGCTGACGGGCGCGGTCCTCGTTCTCAAACTCGATATCGTCCTCGATCTCATCGCTCGGATTGAGGAGCTCGTCCAAACTCACGCCATAGAGTTTGGCGAGCGAGATCAGGTTCTCGGTATCGGGCGAACTCTCCGCGCGCTCCCATTTACTGACCGCCTGGCGCGACAGTCCCAGCTTTCGCGCCAGCCCTTCTTGGCTAAAACCCTTGCTGCGACGAAGGTCGGCGAGCCGCTGCGCAGTTTCTACATTCATGGTTCCTCCTATGCGATGCCAGCCGTGCCGCCGGACCGTTTTTGTTCTTAAGGCGCCTTGCACAGTTAAAAATCTATCCGCCACCGCCAAAAGCATGCCACCTATTCTAGTGAGATTTTTGACAACCGGCGGTTGCGGGTGCATATGAGCTGCGGAAATGTGTCCAAACAAAGCAATGACCCGCAGCTCGGTTGTCCCCGTTGCGGCGTTAACGGTAGTATGGTCGTACTGTTTATTCCGCACCGCCAACGGAGGGAGTTCCGCGCCGTGAACCGCGATTTCGCCTCATCGCTCATTCAGCTCAACAATACGTTCTATCGCGAGCACTCCGCCTCCTTCTCCGATACGCGCCAGGCACCGTGGCCCGGCTGGGTACGCACCATGGACATAGCGCTCGAGCAGCTCGACGTCGCCACGATCGAGCATCCCGTCCGCGTCTTCGATCTCGCCTGCGGCAATATGCGATTCGAGAACTTTGCCGCCGGCGGCGCACTTGCCGCCAAGGGCGTCGACGGCGCAAACCCCTCGGCAGACGCCAGTTGCCCGTTTGAGTTCTATGGTGTTGACTCGTGTCAGGATTTGGCTATCGATGCGCACGGTCACGCCCTGCGCATTCCCAACCTGCACTTCCAGGAACTCGATGTGCTCGACGCCCTCATGAAGCTCAACCCCGCCAAGACACCCGACGTGCTTTTCAACGCCCCGCTCGCCGACATCTCGGTCTGCTTTGGATTTATGCACCACGTGCCGTCGTGCGAGTACCGCGTACGCGTGCTCGACGCCCTGGTGCGCCAGACGCGCCCAGGCGGCATCATCGCCATCAGCTTTTGGGAGTTTATGAACGACGGGCGCATGGCGCGCAAGGCCGTTCGTGCCGAGGCCCGCGCCGAGCTCACCCCGCCGTTTGAGGGTTACGATTCCGCGCAGTTTGAAGCCGGTGACCACCTCATTGGCTGGCAAAACGACCGCCACGCCTACCGCTATTGCCATCACTTTGACGATCAGCAGATCACCGACCTGGTGCGCGGCGTCCGTACGTTCTACAAGAGCGGCGAGGTCCCCGTGCGCGAGCTTGAGCGCTTCCATGCCGACGGTCGCAGCGACGATCTCAACCGCTATGTGATCCTCAAGCGCCTGTAGGCACCGACGACTCGCCGCCGGGCCGCACCGCATCTTTCGGGCAATCCATGCCCGCCCTTTTTCAACCCATTGACGGAACGTGCAGCTATGCGTTCCGTACTTATGACCAAGGAGCCTCATGGGAGCCGTCCACGTTCGCACGCCTAAGAACTTTGTGCTCGAGGAGCGCCTGGAGCGCTACGCCAATGCGATTGAAACGAACCCCGAGGCCTATGTCGGAGATTGGCGCGAGGCTTGCGCGCCAGTTGGCAGCAAGCCCTTCGAACACCTTCACCTGGATCTTGGCTGTGGCAAGGGAACGTACCTTGTAGAGTGCGCGGCCCACGAGCCAAACACCCTCTTTATCGGCATGGACCAGGAGCCCATCTGCATCGCCTATGCCGCGCAGAAAATCTGCGAGCAGGAACTATCAAACGCACTCGTCCTGCCCCGAGGCGCTGCATCGCTGCCGCAGTTGTTTGCCCCAGGCGAGCTCGATGCCATCACCATCAACTTTCCCACGCCGCAGCCCAAGGCCAAGTACGCCAAAAAACGACTCGTCCATGTCGACCATCTGATACTCTATCGCCCGCTCTTTGCAGCTGGCGCCACCGTAACGCTGCGTACCGACAGCAAGCCATTGCGCGACTACGCCTTGGGGCAGTTTGCCGCGGCCGGCTACGATACACTTTGGGTAAGTAACGACGTTCGCCGCGACCATCCCGAGCATCCCGAGACCGAATACGAATGCCGCACGCGCGAGATGGGTGCCGTCGTCTATGGCATCTGCGCCACGCCCGGTGCGCTGCCAACCGACGAACAGCTCGCGGCGGGCCGCGTGCAGGAACAAAGTCTTGCCTGCTACCTACCCAATAACCTCAATGAGCTCACCTATGTACCTCTGGGCATGGAAGAGGCCGTCGAGAACTTTAGAAACCGCGCCCGCAAAGGCAAAAAGCGCCTTCCGCAGGAGTCATAGGGGCTTTTGGCGGTCGCTACGCCAGCGAGCAAGCACAAATAGGCGCCGATGAACGACCCTCAAACCTAAGTGAGTAGACTTTTTAGCAATAGCTAAGCACAACCCGCATAGGAAGAAATAAAACCGCAGGTAGAGCCCTTGCGCAAAAGTCATGTGCTCGCGATATTGCAAAAAGTCTACTCACTTAGCTGACAACTGCACCAAACGGCTGAGCAGAACGCCCATTTCCTGCATTTTCTTTCGCGCTGGCGCCCCGCACCGCCGCTACGCCATAATGGATGGCGGACAAACGGCGAGAGAAAGTACCCCCACATGGCACAGACCACGATAGATACCGCCGCCAGCACCGTCTCTGGCGCCGGCGCCGCCAGCTCATTCTCGGGCGGCACGGGAACCGAAGCCGAATTCGGCTCACTCGGCGCGCTCTCCCCCACCTGGTGGGAGCCCGAGGACGGCAGCGAGCCCGAACCGTGGCTCACGCCCGACCAGGCCTTCGAGCGCTTCTTTGAATGGACGAGCAATCGCGGTATTGAGCTGTGGGACCACCAAGAAGAGGCCCTCATGGATCTAGCCGCCGGCGATCACGTCATTCTGGGCACGCCGACCGGCTCGGGCAAGTCGCTTGTCGCGCTAGGTATGCTCTTTATGGGCATGGCGCAGGGCAAGCGCTGCTACTACACGGCTCCTATCAAGGCTCTGGTCAGCGAGAAGTTTTTCGACTTGGTGCAGGTGCTCGGCCGCGACAACGTCGGCATGATCACCGGCGATACGCATATCAACACCAAGGCGCCCGTCATCTGCTGCACGGCCGAAATCCTTGCCAACGATGCGCTGCGCGAGGGTGAGGACGCCGACGTGGGCTGCGTCGCCATGGACGAGTTTCACTACTTTGCCGACCCCGATCGCGGTTGGGCCTGGCAGGTGCCGCTGCTCACCTTGCCCAACACGCAGTTTATGCTCATGAGCGCCACGCTCGGCGATGTCACTGCCATCGCCGTCTCACTCGAGGAGCACACCAGCGCTGCTTGTGACTTGGTTGTCGACGCCCCGCGTCCTGTTCCGTTGAGCTACGACTACGTAACGACCTCGCTCGAAGGCACCGTCGAGCTCGCCATGCGCCGTGGCGAGGCCCCGCTCTACATCGTGCACTTTAGCCAGGACGCCGCACTTGCGACAGCGCAATCCCTCGCCAATTTTGGCATCGCCAGCAAGGAACAGCGCGAGGCCATTAAGGAAGCCGCCAAGGGCACGAGCTTCTCCACGGCCTTTGGCAAGATTCTCAAGCGCTTGCTCGGATGCGGCGTCGGCGTGCACCATGCTGGCATGTTGCCGCGCTATCGTCTGCTGGTCGAGCGCCTGGCGCAGCAGGGCCTACTGCCCGTCATCTGCGGCACCGATACGCTCGGCGTCGGCATCAACGTACCCATCCACACCGTGGTGCTCACCGCACTCACCAAGTTCGACGGCTACAAGATGCGTCGTCTGCGCGCCCGCGAGTTTCATCAGATTGCCGGTCGCGCCGGCCGCTCGGGCTTCGATACCGAGGGCATGGTGATTGCCGAGGCACCCGAGCACGAGATCGAGAACGCCAAGCTCATGGCCAAGGCGGGTGACGACCCCAAGAAGCTCCGCAAGATTAAAAAGAAGAAGGCCCCCGAGGGCTTTGTCACCTGGAACAAGCAGACCTTTGAGCGCCTGATCGAGACGCAGCCCGAAACGCTCAAGCCGCGCCTTCGCATCACACACTCCATGGTGATTAGCGTGGTCGAGCAGGGCGGCGACGCCCGCGCCCGCGTGCACGACCTTATCGAGACAAGCCTGCAAACGCCCGAGGAAAAGGCGAAGCTCGAGGTTCGTGCCGACGAGATCTTCGCCACGCTCATCGATTCCGGCGTCGTCGTGCGCACCGAGGTGCCGCCCGCACCCGACGCTCCGGCTGACGCCGCGCCGGACATCGACTACGCACTGACGGTCGACCTGCCCGAGGACTTTGCGCTCGACCAGCCGCTCTCGCCGTTTTTGCTTGCCGCGTTGGAGCTGCTCGATCCCGAGAGCGAGACCTATACCATGGATCTGATCTCGATGGTCGAGGCAACGCTCGAGGATCCCAAGCAGGTGCTGCGCGCTCAGGAGCGCGCAGCGCGCGACCGCGCGATGGCCGAAATGAAGGCTGACGGCGTCGAATATGAGGAACGCCTGGAGCGCATCCAGGATGTCACCTACGAAAAACCGCTCGAGGACTTGCTCGACGCCGCCTTCGACAAGTACTGCCAGGAAGTGCCCTGGGCAAACGACTACCAGCTCTCTCCCAAAAGCGTCCTACGCGATATGCTGGAAAGCGCGAGCGATTTTAAGGGTTACATTCAAAAGCTCGGCATCGCCCGCTCCGAGGGCATTTTGCTGCGTTACCTGGCAGAGGCCTACCGTTCGCTCGACCGCACCGTGCCCATCGAGAAGCGCGACGAGCGTCTGCGCGACATTATCTCGTGGCTCGGCTTTGTGGTGCGCTCGGTGGACTCGAGCCTGGTGGACGAGTGGGAGAACGCCGGCAACCCGGCAGCCCTCGATGCTGCGCCGCCGCAGGGCATCGACGAGGTCGTGGCGGACCGCCGCGGCTGCACGCTGTTGGTGCGCAACGCGCTCTTCCGCCGCGTGACCCTTGCCGCCCGCGAGCACGTTCGCGACCTGGGCGAGCTCGACGACGACTGGGGCATGAGCGAGATCCGCTGGCAAAAAGCACTCGACGCTTACCACGAGCAGCACGAGGAAATCCTCACCGACGGAGATGCCCGCAGCGCCGCGATGTTCTCCATCGACGAGTCCGACGAGAAGACCGCGCACGTATGGCACGTGCACCAGATCTTTGCCGACGAGGATGGCGACCACGATTTTGGCATCATGGGCGATGTCGATCTGGACGCCACGCAAGACGGCGGCGAGGTAATCTTCAAGAACTACCGTGTCGGCTTTATCGAGGACCTGCTCGAGGACTAGCCGAACATACCGAAACGAAACGGGGCCGTTGGCAATTTCGCCAGCGCCCCGCTTTTGCACTATCCGCTATACCTTACTCGGCATCCTCGACCTCATACGAATCCGCCTCGGCGGGCTCATCGTTTGTCTCTGGCGCAGCCCCGCGCGCCTCGTCAAAGGCGGCCTTCATGGTCTTGTTGCCCCACGTGAGCTTGCGAATGGTAAGATCGTCGGCTTTCTTGTTGGCCAGGCGCAGATTGTTCTCGGAGGACAGCAACGCCTCCTTGGTTTTTTGCAGATGGCTAATCGTCTTGTCAATCTCATCGATCGCCGTCTGGAACTTGCGGCTCGCGATCTCGTAGTTACGACCGAAATCATTCTTGAACTTTTCCATCTTGGCTTCGAAGTTCGTGACATCGATATTCTGCTGTTTGTACTCCGCTAGCTCCTGCTTATAACGCAGCGAACCCATGGCGGCGTTGCGCAGCAGCGTGATCATCGGAATGAAGAACTGCGGGCGGATCACGTACATCTTCTCATAGCGGTAACTCACGTCGACGATGCCCGCGTTATAGAGCTCACTCTCAGGCTCCAGCAGGGTGCAGAGCACCGCATACTCGCAGCCTTTCTGGCGACGATCGTGATCGAGTTTCTTAAAGAAGTCCTCGTTTTTATGCTTGGTCGCGGTCTCATCGTTCTCGTTTTTCATCTCGAACATAATCGAGATGATCTCGTTGCCGCTCGCGTCGCACTCGCGGAAGATAAAGTCGCCCTTGGTACCCTCGGACGCATCGTTATCTTTCTCGAAGTACGCGTTGGGAAACGCCGTCATGCGCAGACGGTTGAACTCAGTCTCGCAGTGCTGCTCGAGCGACTCGCCCACCATCTTGGTGGACAGGCGGACCTTCATGTCCTTAAGGCGCTCAATCTCTTCATCCTTGTAGCGAATCAGGTCATCGCTCGCGCGCTTGGCCTGCGCAAGCTCGAGCTCGTGTGCCGCCTTGGCTTGCTCCTCACGAGAATCGCGCACCGCCAGCTCGCTCGTCAGTTTGGCACGCGCCTCATCGCGCTCTCGCTCCGCCGCGGCGACCGCCTCTGACAGGTTCATTTTTGCCATCAGTTCCTGCTCGCGCAGCTGGGCACGCAGGCCCTCGGCCTCCTGCTCAGACCGAGCCTTTGCGGCGGAAAGCTTCTCCTGCACCTTCGCGCGGTAGTCTGTGAGTGTGCGTTCGGCCTCGCTGCGAGCGGCATCGAGCTCACGCTGAGACTCGGCCGCGGCAGCGGCAAGCGCCATCTCCTGGGCCTTGTCCGCCGCGGCAAGCTTGGCCTGCAACTCGGCAATCTGGGCATCTCGTGCAGCTACATCGTTTTGAGCAGCATTGCGCGCCGCCGACTCGGCAAGCTTGGCTTCGTCATCCTTGCGCCCCAGCTGCGCACGCAAGTTGTCGATTTCGCGCTGGAGCTCGGCGTTCTCCTTTTGAGCGTCGGCACGGGCCTCAACCGCCGCGCGCTGGCTTGCGCTCTCGCGCTCCGCGGCAGCGCCCTCGAGTTTGGCGTGCAGCTCGGCAAGCTCCGCATCGCGCTTGGCGAGTTCTTGCGCCAGCTGCTGGGCTGCAGCGTTCTTCTGCTCGACAAGCTGAGCGTCGCGCTGAGACTCCGCCTTTTGCAAAGCAGCCGTCGAGCGCGAGCGCTCAAGCTCCAGCGCCTGCTCGCCCTCGCGCTGAACAGCCTTCACGCGCTCGTCCAGGTCGCGCGAGAACTCGGCGTCGCGCACCTGCTTGACGATATCCGCATAACCGGACGCATCGACCTTAAAAACTTCACCGCAATGCGGGCACTTGATCTCGTTCATGGCAGCTCCTCGTAAGCTCCTGTTTTTGATAAAACTTGATTGTACAACGGCATGATACGCAATAATT
>OKRR01002051.1_pt1 | contig 15746 bp, 10 predicted proteins | sample 1601211 | NCBI WGS metagenome assembly OKRR01 (sample SAMEA3541525, study PRJEB24748) | human gut metagenome | biome: human gut; feature: human-associated habitat; material: faeces | place: China | collected 2012
AGGTACAGAAATCATATCCGGATAGAGGCGATAGCCACCTTCCGAAATAAACTGCTGCACAAGCGGGAATGTATTGTGAAACCATGATTCCGTTTCACCTACACGGAAGTCCATCATATTGACACGCGCCTCTTTACTATCATCAAATTCTCCCTGACGCACATCTTCAGGGTGTCCTTTCCGATAATTGCGGGGATCAACCCAAAAACTGTGGATTTTGCCTGTAATCCATCCGCCCTCCATTAGTATGGGGCGAACACCAAAATATTTCTTGGCAAAGTCACGTTCCCATTCACCATAATACAACCCCATACCGAAAGCGTCATGACGCAAAGAATATCCTTTTTCAACTACATCATCAAGCAGGTACTCACTGTCAAGGTCATACTTGTTATCATCCCAGTCCTTACCAGCACCGACAAAGCGGTGGTAATTGATGACAACCGGAACATCCTTGAATGCTTTCAGATACAGATCCGACAACCAGTCGAGTACCGGTCTCCGGGGTGTTTCATCTCCCGTAGAATAAAGTGTAGTGTGGTATTCACCCCATTTACCTAAACCCGTTCCGTCGATGAAGTCTACTTCCTCCGGATTGCCGAAATCTTTAGCCAGTGCCCAGACAAACTTTTCATAATATTTCTGGAAGATAGGATCATCGGGATAAGGTGACCATCTTCCTCTCCACACAAAACCCTTTGTACCGGCTTTCCGCACGAAATCGGGAGTAAAATCGTAACCTTTATCACGGCTGTCGACCACCACTCGGAAAGCAAGACGCATATTTCTTGCACGCGCTCCCTCAATCAACATTTTCAGCATGGGATCCGTATTCCATCCGTAAACATTCTCTTCAGGATTCAATTTCTTCCAACTGGTACGGATATAAAGGGTATGGGCATAATCAGATACCTTTACCGTTCCCACACCGGGCACCTGCATATTGTCACACTTCTCCCAGAAGTCTTCCTTCACACCGGGGGTGGCATAGAGCACCCATCCGGTCTGCGGATTGCGCAACAGGCGTTGCCTATCAGGTTCTATTCTTATGATCTTGTTATCTCTCGCCAAGTTTTCTTTCAAAGCATCGGCAGGCTTCCCATCGCCCAAATTGGCGGCTTGGAGCGCCATCGAGCCAAGAAGCACAGATACAAAAAATCCAACTTTCATTTTACCTTTCATTATGCTTTTCTTCTACGTATTTTAGTTAATTCACTGTAATGGTTTTCAGCTTCAACCAACCGGAATCCAGCAAATTGGCATCCTGATTCACTGCCATTTCGAGTCCGATCGCATTATCCTTAGTAACATCTACCAAACCTACCGCCCATGAATAAGCGCCAACAGAAACACCCTTCAGATTCAACTTGGTGGTATAAGTAGTCGGGCTTTCCTTCAACCAAGCAGAGAGGTCGGTTTGTTCGTCCACAAACACTTTTTTCACTTCATTATTATCGTCTATCAACGCAAAAGCGACTTTGTATTTCTGATTCCAAACCCGAATGTTGGTAGGACAATATCCCCAACCCATGTTACGCCAGCGATGTACAACAGTAACATCCTGACCGCCTTTTGCCGAAACAGGAACAGAAACCATATCCGGATAGAGACGATAACCTCCCTCCGCAATGAAACGTTGCACATAAGAAAAGGCTTTTTCAAACCACGATTCCGTTTCACCTAAACGGAAGTCCATTGTATTGACACATGCCAGCATAGAATCATCAAATTCTCCCTTACGAACATCTTCAGGATGACCTTCCCGATAGCGATAAGCATCATCAAAGTACCAATAGCGATGAGTATCGGTGACCCATCCGCCTTCCATTATAATAGGAAGTTTATACCTGTACTTCTGGGCTATATTTTTCTCCCAATCTTTATAATAACCGCTCATACCAAAAGCGTCGTGGCGCAGAATATATCCGTCATTGATGGCTATGTTCAGTAACGGTTCCGCATCAACCGGCACCGTTTCCTGCCATGAATCCTGATAGGTATCCCCCAACATACGATGATAATTAATCACTAAGGGCACTTTCGTGAAACAACGTGCATACAATGCAGTAATCCATTCCATTACCTGAAACTTGTTTTCATTATTAGCATAAACCATAGCATGCGATTCTCCCCACTTACCCAATCCATAACCATCAATAAAATCGACTTTATCAGGGTCGTTGTATTGGCGTCCAAAAGCTTCGATAAAATCTTCATAGTGTTGCTGAAATACCTTATCATCGGGATATGGACATTTGTTGTTTTCAGTATTATAGTATTTACAGCCATCGTCAAACACAAACTCGGGAGTATTTTGCTTTTGGTCACGCCCATCCACCAATACACGCAAGGCAATACGCAACCCTCTGTCATGCACACTCTTAATAATACGTGAGATATCGGAATTAGGATCATTCCAAGCATATTTTCCCTTTTGTGGCTCCAGTGTCTTCCAATTCGTACGCAAGTAGCATGAAGAAGCATAATCGGAGACTTTTACGTACTTTGCCAAATCGGGTACATACATGTGGTCATAACCTCTTTCTTCCCAAAAAGTTTCGTTTTTCTCACGTGCCAAATATAACACCCAGCCACTTAAAGGATTCCGAAGAACACGGGTCTTATTGGGATTAATGCGTACCGTGACATTCTCGGCTGGCAAATCTTCATTTCCTGTATTTCCTGCCTCTTCTTCACTGTCCGAACAGGCTATTGACAACATGGAGCAGAAAAACAATGCCCCTAAAGACATTAATGCATATTTCCAATTTATCTTCATATATTTATTCTTTTAAATAAGAAAAGAGTATGCCGCCCTAAAAACAGGGCAAGCACACCCTCTTCAATAAATGACTTTAATATTCGCTCATGTATATTCGCATATTTCTTAGGTCAACAATGGTCAGCAACGGCCTCATGTACCATGTGAACATTGCTTCACGATACTGCTCACGGGCTTCGCTTTCCGCATGGATAGGCATCCAAGTGTTCAGCTTCAGCTCTTGCTTGTATTTCCATCGGCTGTCACTCTTATCCAATGCAAGTATATCGTCAGGAATTACAGGAACAAGACACCATGAGAAGTGAGGGCCACCGGGGTAACCGCCTTCGAAATGCGGAACATCAAGAACGAACTTACCGTTTTCTTTCTTATCTGAACCACCTCCCCAGGCAGAAGTCCATGAAATCTTGCCGACAAGCAATTGCGGATCGGCCAAACTCGGCTTGAAGCCACCGCCCTTCAGATCATTACCCCACTTGGTTATGTCACCATACGCCCAAAGGTTGGTAACATCCACATCATGCCATTCATTAAGTTTGTCCTTAAAATGTGCCCGATATGGCTCCAGCTTCTTATCCGGAGAGTAGATTTTCAATCTTCGGGTTTCCGTATTCAAGATTACACGATATTCTCCATCCTTAGGCAAGTTCAACATCGTAGGTTCATCTCCCAATATAACATCGACTTCTTCACCGTCTACCCAATTATCAACACCTTCCGCCAGTTGGATATAAGTATCACCTTGCTCAGTCTCCAAAGTGATACCCATCTCACCCTGTACCAAATCTTGTACAAATGCATACTGGAATTCATTCTCTACGGTCTTGCTCATTACCAACTTATCATTGTCGGTAGCAGTGCCGGAGAGGACTATACGGTCAGCTTCCCATACTAACGGACGATAAGGACGTACATTCACTGTGACAGTACGCACTTCGGGCATAGCATAGCGGGGACCTCCTTCCCACTTTGCAATAACACGAAACTGCACGGGTACCACTTTGGAATAACTCTGTCCCCACTTATCCACCAGCAACAGTTGCAGTTCTTCAGTGGTATAGCTCTTATTAAACACTCCATAGTCTTCATCGACACGCACACAACTTTCAAACTCATGTCCTTCGATATCTATTTTTGTCACATAAGAGATAACATATTCTTCGGGCATCTCGCGAGCAGGCGTCCACTCAAAACTCAGCGCCACGTCATTCGGCTTGTCTCTGTCCAGTTCTATATCCGTAGCCGAAACAGTCAGTTCCATCTTTTCTTCAGGACTGGTAAGCCATGTCAAGTCTGCTTCTTTATCATCCTTGCATCCGCCAAGAGCAAGCAACGCTACCAATGACAGAGATATATAAAATAGTCTTCTTTTCATACTTCTTATTGACTTTATAGTGTTAATCAATTCATCCAACCTGGCATTTGTTTCAAATTCGGGTTCTTGTCTATCTCATCCTGAGGTATCGGCCACCAGTAACTTTTGAACTTACGGGTTTGATAACGCACGCGTTTGTAAAATTCATCTCTATTATCCTTTTCAGCGAGCATATTCATACCATAAAAGTTACCGTCCAACACATCTTCCGCCTCTTTCCAGCGACGCAGGTCGAACCAGCGCAAACCACCTTCGCAGTTCATCTCAACTCTTCTTTCGCGACGAATCAACTTACGCATCTCTTTCGGATCAGTAGGAATTTCGAGATCGGACGTTCCATACTGCGAGATGCCGGCTCTTTCACGAATCTTATTGATGTATTTCACAATATCTGTCTTGTCGGCATTATAAGTATTTTTAGCAATACTATATTCGAGCGCTGATTCCGCATAGCTTAGGTAGGCTTCAGCAAGTCGGTAGAGAATTCCTTGGCGTGACTTATAAGTACCAGTATTCGTTGAATGAACGAACGTTGGGTCAACATGCTTGCGAATCAGATAACCGGCTGACGGGTTATCGTGCGAGGGCTGTCCGTCTTCACCATTAAAAAAGAAATTAGTCGCTTTCCCTTTTCCCCAATGATGCTGTTCGTTGTAAACTACCGAAATATAGAAGCGGGGTTCACGATTGCAATACATATTGAAAGTATTCTTCGGAGCTACCACATGAGAGTCACCGCTGGCCGCACTACCAGCTACGGCATAATGCCAATTGGTCTTACGTATATCATCTTCGGTAGAATACCCAATTTCACTGTATCCGGATTCTGGGTTAATGTCAACCGTTTGTGTATTGCCACTGTTGTTATATCCTAAAATAGGCATTTTACCGTTCTTCATAAAGAAGTCATCTACCAGCAACTGAGTAACACCCAATGAACCAGACCCACCAGCGCCACGAGGAAGAGCTTGGTCGTCAAACCAACCTGCATTATCCTTGGTACGCGGGAAGATAATTTCCATATTACCTTCCTTATAGCGAAGCATCATCATGTTCTGATATGAAAGGAATGGATCAATGGTCACACCGTCAGACAGATATTCCTTATACAAAGCATGTCCCGCTTTCTCCGCTTCTTCAATCAGTAATTTATTGGCATCTTTCGCCCGTTTCCAATGATTCTCGTTAAAAGTGGAATTAAAGATTTTCACACCATCTACATTGGTCATAGCCTGCATTTCAGGATCCATACCCTTCCCATCAGGACTAGGATTCACCAAATCACTAGCGGCAAATGTCAGCAAACGAGCACGGATAGCAAGACAAATCAACGAAGTGATACGACCGTATTTATTTGCTTCATCATAAGATGCAGGCAATTGTCGGGAAGCCTCCAACAGTTCGTTAGCCGCCCAGTCTACAACAACATCAAAAGGTTCTTGTTTCAACAACAAAGATTCACCGGATATTTCCTCTGCTGCCCCACGGATAATAGGTACTCCACCATATGTCATCGCCATCACAGCATGGTAATAAGCAATAAAAAAACGACACTCAGCTTTCATATAATTAATCTCTTTTTCAGATACATCAGGTAGAGGATGTGCATATTTGATAAGAGTATATGCTTGACGAATCGCCTTGGGATATTTATCCCAATAGGTCACTACTCCTGGATTAATAGGCGTCCAGTTACCATTCTGATACTGAATCGCCTTAAATCCCTGTGACTCCCAGCCTACGGAAGGTGCTAACTCATCACCAATTGCATCCGGTCCATCATAGATGTAAAATTCAGGTAATGCAGAATAAAGATAAGACAGCCAACGTTCAAGATTACCTCTATTAGAAAATACATTCTCCAATGTCAACTGATCATCTGGTTGTTTATCCAAATAATCAGAACAGGAAGTTAAAGGCAACAAGCCCCAAATGCCCAATAAAATATATGTAACAATTCTATTTTTCATATCATATTAATTTTAGAAAGTAATATCAAAACCTACCGATACTGATTTCATTGCTGGATATTTAGCACCGTCACCTGTATCCAACTCTGGATCCCACAAATTAAACTTAGAGAAAGTCAACAAATTTGTTCCGCGTACAAAAACACGAGCATTAGAAATTACAAATCCTTGCAGCCATTTCTTTGGACAAGAATATCCTAATTCCACATTCTTCAAACGTAGAAAACTCATATTACGTAACCACCAAGTAGATTTTTGGCTATTATTCGCATTCGGTCCGTAATCAGCACGTGGATAGAACACGTCCTGACGTTGGTTATCCACCGTCCAACGATCTTGATAGTTATCAAAGATATTAAACATAGAACCTTTGTTAGATGCCGGCATTATGTTAGAAGAAAGGATGCGCCAAGTGCGCCCGATTCCTTGAAACATAGCTCCGAAATCAAGTTCTTTCCAACGCAAATTTACTCCGAATCCGTAAACTATCTCTGGATTTACAGTACCTCCGATAGCCATCTGATCATAAGTGTCGATAATTCCATTCTGATCAAGATCCACATACTTAATATCACCCGGACGAACTTTTGCTGTAAAACTTTGGGTAGGAATACCTTCTTTCAAAGTACCTTTTTCTACATCTACAAAGTCATCCTCTGTAAACAGACGATCGTGCACATAACCAAAAATCTGCCCTACTGGATGACCAGTTTCAGCACGTGTTGTTCCAATTGTTCCTAGAGGTTCGTCCTTATCAAGGATTTCGTTATGAGCATAAGTGAAGCTACCCATTAATCCTATAAAGAAATCTTTACCGATTTGCTTGTTAATATTCAAGGTTACTTCCGCCCCCTGATTCTTCACTTTACCACGATTTCCCCATGGTTTTTTGTAGAAACCAGACGTAGAAGGAATAGAATTTAATTCTACAAGGATATTCTTACGACGTTCGTCAAATAAGTCTACCTGCAAATCTACCATACCATTGAACAATCCCAGCTCCAAGCCAATATTGGCCTTATTTACAATTTCCCAAGTCAAATCAGGAATACCAAAGTCACCTTCTACCATATTATTACGTCCATAATCTCCATCTAGTCCCCAACGGTATAAATCAGGTACATCATTCCATTGATCCAAAATAGTGGAAATATAAGCAAAACGACGTCCTTGCAAGTTAGCATTACCGACTTGACCGTAAGAAGCACGTAACTTCAATTTAGATATCGTATTACGAAGCGGTTGCATAAATGGCTCTTCCGAAACAATCCAACCAATAGCAGCAGATGGGAAAAAACCGTAACGTTTTCCTTTTGCAAAATTTTCGGTACCATTGTATCCAAAGTTAAATTCGGCTACATACTTTCCATTGTACGTATAAGAAGCACGTCCTGCCAATCCCTGATTACGATAAGGTAATGACTCTCCCTTGTCATAATGACGTCGATTGAACAGTAACATGGCTGAAACAGCATGTTTGTCAAAGAATGTTCGATCGTAATTCAAACTAGCTTCCATATAGATACTCTTGTCACCATAATCTGCAGACTTGGAAGTACCCAAAAAATTTCCTCCTTGTTGTTTCTGAGCTAAAATAAGTTCACCCTCTTCGTTTCTGCCACTAGCAGCATTCCAATACTCTATTTTTTTAGAACGAGTCACTTTACCTGTAGAATAACGATCAAATGAGAACGTACCTTTCACTTTCAAGCCAGGAGTTATAAATTTCAAATCTTGCTCTAAAGAAAACAATGTCTCAATTTTACTGGCAGTAGAACGAGCGAAACCGCTCTGAGTTGCCATAGCCCAAGGATTACCCTCTTCCTGCCATGCAGGAATCTCACCAGATGAATATCGGGTGGGAAACATAAACGGAGTGAAACGGAACGCACGGCTGAAAATTTGATCTGTACTTTCAGGCGAAGAATTACGATCCTGAAGATAACCACCGATGTTAAAACGAACCTGCGTAGTGGGGGAGAGTTTCAAGTCTACATTAGAACGAACATTATAACGTTGTAATTTGATAGTAGGATCCCAGTCCAAACTCTTGTCACGCGTCAAGATACCACGTTCGTTATAGACTGCGGCAACAAATGAATAACGCAGATTCTCTGAACCTCCAGATACATCTACTGTAATACGCTGGTTAGCAGCATGATCTCTGGATATAGCGTCAATCCAGTTAACGTCTGGATATAAGTCTGGATCATATCCCGCACGGGTTTTAGCAATTCGGTCAGTATACATCGGAGATTGTCCAGCATCCGTCAGTACATCATCCAACAACTGCATATAATCAGCTGCTCCAATATAATCAGGAAGTTTTATCGGCTGTGTGAATGCAAATTCTGACTTTACCACCACACGTGGTTTACCTACATGTCCACGCTTAGTATTTATCAAAATCACACCGTTCGCACCACGCACGCCGTACACTGCACTAGCTGCCGCATCTTTCAATACAGAGAAAGACTCTATTTCTTCCACATCAATGTTATCCAAGCTACGTTCAATACCATCAATCAAAACTAACGGATCTTTACCCACTTCTTGGAAAGTACTGATACCACGAATCCAAAAGGAAGAGTTATCATATCCCGGTTCTCCAGAACGTTGTACTCCAATTACACCAGTTACTGTACCAGCCAAATTATTGCTTAATGAACGAGAAGTAGAAACATTCAATTTTGCAGGTTCAATTGTTGTAATCGAACCAACTACTGATTCTTTCTTTTGTGCACCATAAGCTACAACCACAACTTCGTCCAACTGACCTACATCTTCTATCATTATAACATTTAACACCCTACGGTTATCTACCTTCTCATCTTTCGGCACAAAGCCAATATAGCGGAAAGAAAGTTCAGCATATTTATCGGGCACAGCAATGCTATATGCACCATTCATATCCGTTATTGCATTCACTGTAGAGTCTTTTTTCATAAAAATTGAAACACCAATCAAAGGCTCGCCTTTCTCATCAGTAACGTTACCCACAATCTTAAAATTTCGTTCCTGCTTTACTATAGAAACAGGTTCCGATATTGAAATCGTAATCTGCCTTCCTGACATTTTATAATTCAGCCCCGTTTTTGAAAACAGCTCATTTAGTACAGTATCTATTTTCTTATTGGAAACAGAAATGGAGACTTTATTCTTCAGGTTCTTTTGGACAGCTTCTGAATAAATAAAAATATACTTACTATGTTTTTCGATATAATCTAAGATATCTTTAACTGTAGTATTCTCATATTGGACTGAGAACAAATCTTCTTCGGAATTCCAAGTGATAGAATTTGTCCCGAACGCAGAAAATGGAATCATAAAAAAGACATTTATTATGCAAAAAAGCTTAAGTCTTTTCTTTAGATGTAAAAAAATAGTTTTCTTTACCATAAAAATTTCTTTTTAGGTTAACAAATTGGATTTTATTGATTTAACTAAGGAATTAATATCGGGTAAATACGCCAATATTTATCCGATTTTTTGTGTGTCATAATATTATTTATTTTCCATAAGCAAGTATATTTAAAAGATTAATTAAAAAATTATTATTTATTCAAGTATATACCAGTATCACTTTTTTCTATCTTGAATGGAAGTGTTTGCTGAATACATTCAATCACCTCATCTATATTATCTTTCAAATCAAGTTTTCCATAAACTTTCTCTTTCCCTACAAGAGGGTCACATTGAATAGACAAACCGTAATAAATATTTAATTTTTGAATAATTTGTGACAAATTATTACCATTCAACAACATAATACCGTCTACCCAACTTATATATTCAGCTACATCTACTTTCTTTTGAGAAATCATTGTACCATTAGCTATATTCAACAAGTCATTAGGAGTTAACTGTGCCTTCTTCTCATTTTTATCAGTCACTTCCACAGAGCCTTCTACTAGCACGATATTAGTTGTTCCTCCTTCATAATTAGTAATATTAAATTTGGTACCCAACACTCGCAAACTGAAGTCTTCAGATTCAACAACAAAGGGATGTTTCTTATCATGAGCAACCTCTAAAAACACCTCTCCCTGAGCATATATTTTACGAATATCACCCTTGAAACGACGAGGATAAATTACTTTCGATTGAGAATTTACAATCAGGTGGGTACCATCCGATAATTCGACCTGCGCCCTCTTACCCGGTGGAACAATCAACTGATTATATTCTTGTTCATCTTTTACCTTTTCTTCTTTAATAACCTGAGAATTAACCGCAACTTTTCCTTCCTTTGAATACTTAATAAAGGCATCTTCATCTAAGTTCAATTGTTCTTTAGCAGTTATCAGAGTTACTTCATCAACAGTCTGGCTGTCTAGACCTTCCGCAATAGCTTGTAAGTCTAAATCAACTGCAGTTTCTAGATTCATAAAATAAATAGTTGATATACAAACTAGAATAGAAGCAGCAATAGAAGCGGAAGTTATTAACAAATAGTTCCGTTTGCGCTTCTTTTCGCTTTTTTGTATTTTCATACGAGTTCTCTCTATAATGGAAGAAGCATCAATTTTCTCTTGTTCGCAGCTTTCCCAAAAGAACCTCAACGTCTCACCTTCAGGCATAGTGGTAAAATCATCCTCAAGTTTTTCCTGAGAATTCAACTTACCAAATAAATTTGCAAGGCGAAAGTATTCTTTCAAGTTCATAATCTTTTTTAATGTTGTTCTATAATTAAAGACGCAATTAAAAAAAGAATCTCCTAGTTAAAAATGAACTTTTTTCTCATTTCATGTAAAAAAAATATATAAGACAGATTTGTTTCACGAATAGGCTATTGATAATCAAACAAATAAGGCAAGAATAAAAATATTATTCTCAAAAGCGAATATTTAGTTTCTTAGCAATTTCTTCCAATGCAAAAGCTATATGATTATTTATAGTCTTCACGGATATATCTAATAATGCCGCAATATCTTTATAAGGTAGGCCTTCTATTTTCGCCAAGAAAAAAACATGTTTACATTTCGGTGGTAACTGTTGAATAGCATTGTTTATTTTCTCCATTTCTTCTCTGCTAATCATAGCCTCATCCGGAGATTGGATTGGGGCAAATATAAAATCTCCTATATCATCAAGCAATAAGTCTGCCTTTCCCTTTTCTTTTCTCAGATAAGAAAGAGCCTTCCGATAGGTTATTGTTTGTATCCAAGCATTCATATTTTCTATGCCAGCCAAAGTTCTTCTATTTTTCCAAACTTCAAAGAAAACATCACTTACAACCTCTTCAGATGGCTCCTTTTGACCAATCAAAGCATAAACATAGTGGTATAAACGTGAGGAATAATGTTCCATAAAGCGGCAAAAAGCCGCTTCATCACTGTTTACAATTCTGTCTATGTCATTACTTTCAAGTTTCACGGAAGTGTTTTACAGATTACTTCTAATTAACAAAATTGTGCCAAATATAGTAGTATATTAGGAAATATAAAAATAAAAACCGAATTAAAAGTTATCAATTATAGAAAAGTATATACAATAAATATTACAAAAGTCTTTTACTCAAATATCGCACCGGATACCATACAGAAAGAAAGCCGACCGTTAGAACTGTCACAAAGATAAGTAACACATCCCAAGCGTGAACACTCACAGGATAGGCATCCACAACAAAAGTACCACCTCCACCACCTAATGAGATAATCCCGAATTCCTGCTGGATGAAACACAAAAGCAACCCTAAAGCAATCCCGGAAACGGCACCGAAAAGAGAAATAAGACGACCTTCGAATAAAAAGATACGAGAGATCAGTTTATCATCCGCTCCTAAGCTACGTAATGTTACAACATCATCCTTCTTGTCCAAAATCAACATAGAAAGAGAACCGATTACATTGAAGCAAGCAATCATCAAGATAAAAGTAAGGAATAAATAAGAGATCAATTTCTCGATCTCCATGATACGGAAAACATCCGCTTGCTGCTGATAGCGGTTCTGAACGATAAAATCATTACCTAGTATTTTCTCAATTTTGGCTTGTACAGATGAAACATTTGCACCAGGCTTCAATTTCAATTCTATAGCGGAAACCTCTGTTGTATAATCCAGCAGTTGACGAAGAAAATCAAGAGAGGTAAGAATATACTTTCCGTCATATTCCTGCTGATTAACAACGAAGACAACTCCGGGAGAATAAAGATAATCACGATTAAAGGAAGCACTCGGATTTGCCATATTTACTTTAGCATTCCGTTTGGGTAAATACACTTGAAGAGGATCAACAAATTGAAGTCCCGTACCCAAGGTTGCCACCAACTCTACCCCCATCACACCGTAATTCACAATAGAATCATGAAGAAGAAAATCACCGGCTCCATAGAGAATACTATCGATGGCTGTCAATTCTTCAAAATTATCCTCTACCCCCTTTAGAACAACCATAGCTTGACGGTCTTTATATTGTACCATCGCATTCTCTTCGAGAGTTTCTGTAAATATATCTACTTCAGGAAGCAGGCAAACTACGCCAATCCGTTTGTCCTGACCATCAAAGACTTTCCCCTCACGAACAGTAATTTTTAGTTGCGGGTCGAATGCTGTAAAAAAGCCGGCTACCATATCCTGAAATCCATTAAAAACAGAAAGCGTGCAGACCAATGCAAGCGTAGCAAGAGCTACTCCGCACACAGAAATGCCGGATATGATATTAATGGCATTATGTTTCTTCTTCGAAAAAAGATAACGCCGGGCTATATAAAAAGGAAAATTCAACTCTGCAACAAATTATTTCATTTCAGCAAAGAATCAATCTTCTCAATATAATCCAATGAATCATCCACAAAAAACTTCAGCTCCGGAATAATACGTAACTGATGGCGTACACGGGTTCCAAGCTCATAGCGAATGGTCTTCATATTATCATTGACATTCTTCACTATTTCTTCTGCCTTCTCGGACGGAAAGACACTAAGATAAACACGGGCTATACTCATATCCGGGCTGATACGAACAGCACTTACAGATACCAGAACACCCGGCATTGCTTTTGTCTGAAGCAGAAATATCTCACTAAGCTCTTTTTGCAACAGTCGAGATATCTTATTCTGTCTAGTTGTTTCCATAAATCTACTCCTTTATTTCTTTCTTATAATCGTTAACCCATCACGCAGGGGCAATATCACTTTCTCCACCCGCTCATCTTTTGCTACGAAATCATTGAATGCCTTAATCCCGATCGTCTGAGTATCAGCACTACGAGGTTGTTCCAACACATGACCATCCCACAACGTATTATCGGCAATGATATATCCTCCTTGTGAGAGATGCGCCAGCGTCATTTCGTAATATTCAATATACTTGCGTTTATCTCCATCTATAAAAGCCATATCAAAAATAATCCCCAAATCGGGAACCAGGCTCAACGCATCACCTATATAAAAACGGATTTTATCCGCAAACGGTGATTCCTCAAGCCACGGACGAGTAAAATCTTCTTGCTCATCATTTATCTCAAACGTATGTAACATTCCGCCCTTCTGAAGCCCTTCAGCCAGACAAAGAGCGGAATACCCGCTATACGTTCCAATTTCCAATATCTGGCGAGGCCGAATCATTTCCACAAACATTTTCAACATCCGCCCTTGCAAATGCCCGGAAGCCATACGGGGACGGAGTAATTTTACGTGCGTATCCCGATAGAGTGCTTTCAGATAGTCACTCTCGGGATCAATATGCTGCAAAATATATTCGTCTATAGACTCAGTCTCTTGCATATAGCTTTTTACAAATAGCGGTTATTATTCGGCAAAACAGTCTCTTCCGCATGCTTCAAAGCATCTTCCACCACATTGATTTCGAGGAATGAAGTCTGCGTACCTTCTTTACCACTACTCAAATATCCTACCATGTCGGAAGGTTGCAAGCGACCTTCCTTCAACAGACGGCGTAAAGCTGCGAAATAGTATTCCTGCCCATTTGCCAATTCCGGCATATAGATTGCCTCTACCCCATAAGAAAGAGCCAGATGACGCATAGTCTTTTCCTTATAACATATAGCCAATACCGGATATTTACCACGGAAGGCAGCCAGATTACGAGCAGTACGTCCACTGTAACTGTCCGTAATGATAGCACGTATTTTCAGTTTAGATGTAGCCTTAACAGCTTGTTTAGCAAGAAATGCCGTAACATCATTACTATTTTCATCCAAAGGAATGCGAATATCGTTTTCCTCCAACTTATCCTTCTCAGCCTGAGCTGCAATCTTAGTCATCGTTTTCACAGCTTCTACCGGATACTTGCCATAAGCAGTCTCCCCACTCAACATCAAAGCATCTGTACGATAATAGATAGCATTGGCAATATCCGTAACCTCCGCACGAGTCGGACGAGGATTATTGATCATCGTATGAAGCATCTGAGTCGCAACAATTACCGGTTTCTTAGCCAAAATACATTTACGAATCAACACACGCTGAATACCCGGAATACGTTCCTGAGGCACTTCTATACCTAAGTCACCACGAGCAACCATAACACCGTCAGCCACTTCCAGAATTTCGTCGATATTATCCACTCCCTCCTGATTCTCTATCTTAGCGATAATTCTGATATCGCTATTGTGAGCATCCAGAATTTCACGAATATCAAGCACATCCTGACGGTTACGCACAAAAGAGTGGGCTATAAAATCGATATCTTTTTCAATAGCATAAAGAATATTATTGCGGTCTTTCTCCGTCAAAGAAGGAAGATTGATACGGACACCCGGTACATTCACACTCTTGCGACTTCCTAAAGTAGCTTCATTTTTCACCTCACAAAGCAGATAATCGGCAGTCTTATCAATAACCTCCAATTCCAGATCACCATCATCAATCAAAATGGTACCACCGATATTCAAGTCATGCACAAAGTTGGGATAAGAGACAGCGATACATTCGCGGGTCGTTTCAAGTTCCGGATTACCAACTATTTTCACTTTCTCCCCTATCTTATATGGAATTGGTTCCGCATTAGCAGTCGTGCGAACCTCCGGTCCTTTAGTATCCATCAGAATCGCAATACGGTTGGACACCGCACGCACATTTGCAATCAAAGCTTCAAAACCTTCACGGCTGGCATGCGCAGTATTCATACGCACCACATTCATTCCGGCATCAAATAATTGTTTGATAAAATCCACATCACAACGTCTATCCGAAATGGAAGCTACAATTTTAGTCTGTTTCAATAACATAGTCTTTCTACCTATTTATATATTATAATCTTTATTTATTCTCTAATAATGCCTCCAGAGCCAAGCGGTACGAGTTCAATCCGAAACCGCAAATAACCCCTTTACAGGCACAAGCAATCATGGATATATGCCGGAAACCCTCACGGCTATGTACATTAGAAATATGCACTTCAATCACGGGAGATGTCACAGAACGAATTGCATCCTGCAAAGCAATAGAAGTATGCGTATATGCACCGGCATTCAATATAATACCATCCACGTCAAATCCGACCTGCTGGATGCAGTCTATCATTTCTCCCTCAATGTTCGATTGAAAATAGTCGATCTCCAAGTCAGCATATCTTTTGCGAAGCTCAGCAAGATAATCTTCAAATGTAACGCTTCCATATATAGAAGGTTCACGCTTACCCAACAGATTAATA
>OKRR01002075.1_pt1 | contig 15592 bp, 15 predicted proteins | sample 1601211 | NCBI WGS metagenome assembly OKRR01 (sample SAMEA3541525, study PRJEB24748) | human gut metagenome | biome: human gut; feature: human-associated habitat; material: faeces | place: China | collected 2012
ATAAAGCAACGGGAGGAACATGTATGAGTAAACAAAAACTTCCGGTAGGAATGGACGGGTTTGAAAAAATCCGTCGAAATGGCTTTTATTATATTGATAAAACAAAATTAATTGAACAATTATTTCTAAATTGGGGAGAAGTGAATCTGTTTACGCGTCCGCGGCGTTTCGGTAAAACACTCAATATGAGCATGCTGAAGAGCTTTTTTGAGATCGGAACAGATCCGTCACTTTTTGAAGGACTCTACATTTCCGGGAATCAGGCCATTTGCGAGCAGCATGTGGGCAGTTTGGGTTTACGGATACGGAAGTGAAAAAGCTGCATTCTGGAAGGCATTTGAAGAAGGAGATACAGAAGGCATCGAGCAGTACCTGAATCGTGTGCTCAGTAATTCCATCAGCATTTTCGACACGAAAGCAAGGAAAGAAGAAAAGGAAAGCTCCTATCACAACCTGCTGGTCGGTATTCTCACGGGAAATGCGGACTGGCTCGTGAAGTCGAACGTAGAAGCAGGTGAAGGATTTGCGGATATCATCGTTGAAACGGATGATCCGGTTTCCGGTATTGTCGCGGAATTAAAGTACACGAAAGATTTTGGGGAGATGGAAGCAGCATGCCAGAAGGCGCTTCAACAGATTAAAGATCGCCGTTATCAGGAGTATCTTTTAAACGATGGCCGGAAGGATATTCAACTTTATGGCATTGCTTTCTGCAAAAAAAGATGCCGGGCGATCTGTGAAAGATTATAAAAATATATTAGAGGTGGAACCCTTATGAATAAGAATGGATGTTACATTGACCTTCACGCCCATCTGGACGGAAGTGTTACCGTAGATATCGCGAAGAAACTGGCGGCGCTGCAGAACATTGCGCTGCCGGCGGACAATGATAAGGAGCTTCTGACTTTGCTTTCGGTGCCGGATTCCTGTGAGAGTCTGAATGATTTTTTGCAGTGTTTTGATTTGCCGGGACGCCTGATGCAGACACCGGAGGGGCTGCAGAATGCAGTGACCCTGGTGCTGGAAAATATGGCATTGGACGGCGTGATCTATGCGGAGCTGCGCTTTGCGCCGCAGTTTCATACCCTTGGCGTTATGACCCAGGAGCAGGCGGTGCAGGCGGCAGTTGCAGGACTGAAAAATGCTCCGATTCCGGGCAACCTGATTCTGTGCTGCATGCGCGGCGAGGGCAATGAAAAGGCAAATGAGGAGACCCTGGCACTGGCGAAAAAATACCTGGTTAGGGACCACGGTGTAACAGCCATGGATCTGGCCGGAGCGGAGGCGCTGTTTCCGACGGTGAATTATCTTGACTTGTTCGAAGAAGCGAAAGCGGCAGGAATTCCGTATACCGTGCATGCCGGGGAGGCAGATGGGCCGGAGAGCGTACGCGCAGCGATTCAGACTGGAACAAAACGTATTGGCCATGGCGTCCGCAGCATGGAGGATGAATCTGTGATGGAGCTGATTCGGGAAAAGGGCATCACCCTGGAAATGTGTCCTACCAGTAACCGCCAGACCCACGCCATCCCGGATATGAAGCAGTATCCGCTGGTGCGCTTTTTAGAGAGCGGCATCCGTGTGACGGTGAATACGGATGATATGGGCATTGAGCGCACCTGTCTGTCAAAAGAGTTTGATTATCTGAAACGGGAGTTTGGACTGACTGAAGAACAGCAGAAGCAGGTGGTGCTGAACGCGGCGGACGCTGCCTTTGCCAGTGAAGAGACAAAAAAGATGCTGCGGGAGAAGATTTTGAAAGTCTATGGAGCGTCCTTATGATAAATCGCGAAGACATGCTGGAACTGACCCGGCGCATGACACCGGCCCGCTCCTCTGTGGGGCGGATTGCCGGTGCTTATTTTGATGAAGAGGGTTATGTGGATGGAACCTTCAATACGAATTTTTTAAAGCTGTCTACACCGGAGCGCACAAAGAATTTAAACCTTGCAAAGACGGTGCTATTTTCCACTACCAACGAGCAGCTGCGGGAATACCGCATCCCGGACAGTGCCAGAAAGCCAGGCGGTCTGTGGCAGCTTCTGAATGCCATCAAGCAGGATGGCATGAAAAATGACGCGTCCCTGGATCTGTTTTATGAGGTATTCAGTGAGCATTTTCAGCCGGGATATCCGTATGCGGTCTTTCTGTTTCATGGCCGGTACGATGTGCCGGTGAAGGGGACTGACAAGGAATGGCAAGAAGGTTCTGAAGAGATTTACGAGTATCTGATCCTGACCGTTAGTCCGCTGACCGGAGAGTACGAACCGGGAGAGCCGGAGTTTGGTTTTCTGTATCCGGCCTTTAAGGAGCGGGGAGCGGCGATGAATTTTGTGAATATTTTCGAGAAAAATCCGGCACGGGTGCACCGGGAACTGGGCGCCTGGATGCTGCAGGGATGAAATAGGAAACTGCAAAGAAAAAATACCGGAAGCGTGTTTTGGTATGGATGCGGGCGTTGCGTGGCATGATGATAGTGATGGGAATCTGGAAATCGCGGAGATTCTGAACCGATGATTGGAAACGCGTGAATTGTAAATAAGATTTTGCGTGAGTTCATGATGAAATGTGAAAATGGAGCGTGATGATAAGATATGAAGAAACGGGATTTTTACCTGCCATCCAGTGATGGAAAGTCCAGGCTGCACTGTGTGGAGTGGATGCCGGAACCTGTAGGGCGTGTTGCGAATTCTCCGGAGCGCGCGGATTTGCCAGAAGGAAAGCCGGATCCGGCAGTGCAGAAATCCAGGGCGGAAATCAAACTCTGGGTCCAGCTTGTTCATGGAATGAATGAGCATATGGGCCGCTATGGGGAATTTGCCGCTTTTCTGGCTGAACACGGCATTGCCGTGATCGGACATGACTGCCTTGGCCATGGATCGACTGCTGCTTATGGAGCAACGGAACTTTCAAAAGAAGACCGAGGCTTTTTTGCAGCGGAAAACGGCGGAGCTTTTCTGCTGCGCGATATGCGCCGGGTGGCCAGTTATGGTGCAAAACGCTATCCGAATGCAAAACACATCATGCTTGGTCACAGCATGGGTTCGTTTTTGACCCGGCGTTATCTTTCGGCATATCCGGGAAAAGAACCAGACGGAGTTATCCTTCTGGGAACCGGTTTTCCGGCTTTACCGCTGGTGTTTACCGGCGAAATGCTGGCCTCTTTATTTGGAAAACGGAAGGGAAAGCATTACCGAAGCCGTCTGCTCTATGAGCTTTCCATCGGAAACTATAACCGGAAATTCCAGCCGGTGCGCACGGACTATGACTGGCTTACCAGAGATGAGCGGTATGTGGACCGCTTTTTGAATAATCCGCGCTGTGATTTTATTTTTACTGTTGGTGCTTACCGCGATTTCTTCCATGAGATCCATGCGGCCGAGAAGGCAGAAATGGTGGGCTATATGCCAACAGTCATTCCGTATCTGATCCTGTCCGGAGACAAGGATCCGGTGGGAGAGAATGGGAAAGGCGTGAAAAAGCTTGCCGCCCTGTATCGAAAGGTAGGCGTGCAGGATATCACAATGAAGCTGTATCCCGGTGCGCGCCATGAAGTGCTCAATGAGGTGAACCGGGAAGAGGTATTTGAGGATATCCTAAGGTGGCTGACAGAAAAATATAACATCATGTTTTAAAGCCGGCACATACGCAGTTCTGTCCGTTTGCATACTCAGGATGCCTTCTGTCCGGGCTGATTTTTCATCCACACAAAGGCAATGGCGCAGATCAGTACAGAAAGCAGGGATCCTGCCGGAGCAGCACAGCCCATGGGAAACAGGTTGTCCGGATAGTATTTTGATGCCAGATAAGCCAGCGGAATACGGGCACAGACAACGGAAAGAATGTTGTGCAAAAAGGAGATTCCGGAAACTCCGTAAGCACAGAAATATCCGCTGAAACAGAAGTGGATTCCGGCAAAAACGCAGTCCCAGATATAACTGTGCAGGTACTGGCTGCCCAGACGGATGACATCGGCATTACCTGAAAAAAGGCTGACAATATGGTGTCCGGTAAACTGCATGAGAATGGAAATCACAATACCATAGGACATCGCAATGGTGGTGGCACAGGCCAGTGTCTGGCTTGCCCGATCGTGCTTTCCGGCACCAATATTCTGTGCGCACAGGGCTGAAACGGTAGACAGCATAGAGGACGGAACCAGAAAAAACAGGCTGATCATTTTTTCCACAATGCCAACTGCAGCAGCGTCATTTAAGCCGCGCCGGTTGGCAATAATGGTGATGACAATGAAGGCAATCTGGATAAATCCGTCCTGCATGGCGATCGGAAATCCGATTTTTAAGAGACCGCCCATCATGCTTCGGACCGGTTTTAAATCTGCAAAATGAAATTCCGGGATCATGCGTTTGCGACAGATTATGGTCAGGGAAATCAGCACACTGATGGTCTGGGACAGGGTGGTGCCAAGCGCCGCGCCTGCGGGACCAAGCTTCAGCAAACCGATGAACAGATAATCCAGGGCAATATTAAAAGCACAGGCAATCGCAATGAAAAACATAGGACTTTTCGAGTCTCCTATGCCGCGGAAAATGGAGCTGATGATGTTGTAGGCTGTGATAAACGGGATGCCGAGAAAACAGATGGTCAGGTAGGTGATGGTGCCACTGACTGCTTCCATCGGGGTGGACATGACAGCCACGATGGGTTTTACAAAACAGAGCAGGATTGCGGTCAGGGCAACGGACAGCAGCATGAATAAAGATGCTGTATTGCCGACAGCAAGATTGACCTGTCTGCGGTCCTGTGCGCCCACAGCCCGTCCGGTCATAACCGTGGTGCCCATGGCCAGTCCCACGATCATGACAGTAAGCATGTGCATGACCTGACTGCCGATAGAGACAGCGGTGGTGCTGTCTACAGAGTTAAACTGTCCGATGATGAACAGATCTGCGGTGCCGTACAGGGTCTGCAAAAAATAGGAAAGAAAGTATGGCAGTGAGAAAGAGAAAATGGTTTTTGGGATACTGCCGGTAGTCAAATTGCGTTCCATTTGTATAGCTCCTTATCGTTCGATTCTGATTTGATTATACTTTGATTATACTGGGAAAAAAGGATTAAGTCCATTATAATATCAGAACGGTAAAACGAAATCCAGTTGACAGTTTTTCCCTCATGCCGTAAACTATCCTACGGAATAAGTGTCGGCCGTTCGGGGCCGGTGAAAAGGGAAACGGGTGTGAATCCCGTGCGGTGCCGCCGCTGTAAGCGCATGAAGAGCAGTCTGGATTTCACTGTTTTATATGAAAAATGGGAAGAAACCAGACAGTATTGCCGCGCAAGCCAGAAGACCTGCTTATGTCCACTTTTGCTGTCACGGTCCATGACAAGGCAAGGGAAACAAGGGCGGAGTCTGCCCTGGATGCAAAAATACGGTGCATCATCCGGCTTACTTTTGATAAGCCGGATGGTGCTTTTATTTTGCCAATATGTGTCGCAGGCCACATTTTTGCATCGCGTTCCTGCATGGGTGATACGAAAAAAATTTCAACATCAGGAGGAAAACAATTATGAGAAACAAGAAACTGGTAATCTTAACTATGGCTGCCTGCATAACTGCAAGTCTGGCAGCCGGATGCGGCGCAAAGAGCGCAGATATCGCAACAACAGCTGCGGCGGCAGCAGAGAGCACCGCAGCAGAGCCTGCGGAGAGCAGCGCAGAGGTGACGGAAGCAGCTGGCGATTCCACCGCAGATGAGGCATATGAGCCGGTTACCATTACCTTAAACCTGGAGCGTTCCGGTCTGGGTGAGAACGTAGAATATACCTTCACCGAGAAGCCGTCCGCAGTGGTTGCTTCCGGCGATCAGATGGCAGATTTCTTCTTTGATCTCGGTCTGGAAGACCAGATGGCCGGTTACACCAAGGGAAGCTGCTGGAGCACTGTTTCCCAGTATCCGGCAAGAGATAAGGTGCCGCAGCTGTTAGAGGCAGGAAAGGGCATATCCAATCTTTCCAAAGAGGAGCTGGTGGCAACCGGATGTGATTTCCTGATGGGATGGGATTCTGTATTTTCCGATAAAAACTTTGGAAAAGAGTTCTGTGATGCCAACGGAATCGCAATGTATTTCCCTTATGTATGCTCGGATAAGGCAACCTTTGAGGAGCTGTACAAAGACTATGAGACACTTGGGAAAATCTTTAAAGTAGAGGATGTGGCATCTGAGAAGATCCAGGCTATGAAGGATACGCTTCAGGAAGTAAAAGACACGCTGGGGGATGATGTTTACCAGAATCCGGTGACTGTTTTTGCATACGATTCCGGTGAGGATGCACCGTTTACCGCATGTCAGGGTATGCCGGGTGATATCATCAAGCGGGCTGGCGGCATCTCCATTTTCGATGACATTGAGGCTGGATGGGCTACTCCGTCCTGGGAGGAAGTGGTAGAGCGTGACCCGGATGTAATTCTGATCCTGGACTATACCGGTGACATTTCTGAGAAGAAAAATTTCCTGGAGACCAACGAGTTTACCAAAGATTTAAGAGCAGTGAAAGAGGGAAAAATCTATTCCGCATGCTGCAGTGATATGCAGGGTTCTGCAGGTTCCGCAGAGGCAGTCAGAGAGATCGCAAAGCAGCTGTATCCAGATAAGTTCTAATCAGAAACTGTTGGAATATGAGGAATTTCCTGCATGGGAAGTCCCTGTTTTTGGAGAAAACATGAAATCAGAAATCAGTAAAAAAAGTGACCGGGAAACTGGACGTTTTATAGGTACCCTTCTGATGGTTCTGCTTCTGATCGCGGCAGTAACGACCATCTCCGTGACCCTGGGCGCCATCCATGTGTCACCGGATGAGATCGTAAAGATCCTGGCAAATAAGACATCCGGAAAGGATATTTTTGCGGTGTCCTGGGAGCAGAAAACAGAAAATATCATCTGGAATATCCGTTTTCCGAGGGTTATCATGGCATTTATTGTGGGAGCAGGCCTGTCTCTTTGCGGTGTGCTGATGCAGGCACTCACAAAAAATCCACTGGCAGATCCCTATGTGCTGGGAATTTCTTCCGGTGCCTCTGCCGGAGCAGTCAGCGTCATCATTCTCGGCCTGTTCAGCTTTATGGGCGGTTATTCCGTGATTTTTGGTGCGACGCTGGGTGCGGCTGTGGCCATCAGTCTTTCTCTGAGTATTGCGTCTGTAAAAGGGAGGATTACCTCTACCCAGCTGGTACTGGCCGGAATTGCCACTTCCGCCTTGTTCTCCGCACTGACGAATCTGATCGTTTACGGGTTTAACAATGGTTCCGATAAGACCAAGATGGCGCTTTACTGGATGGTAGGCTCCTTAAGCGGAGCTACCTGGAGCCGCGTGAAATATGTGTTCATCGTGTCTGTTGTTATGATGGCAGTGATTCTGCTCTTTGCGCGGGAGCTGGACATTCTTCTTCTGGGAGATGATGTGGCAGAGACGCTGGGATCAGATACCAGACGCATCAAGCTGCTGATCATTCTGGCCTCTACCGTACTGACTGGCGTGGTGGTTTCCGTCAGTGGTGTCATCGGTTTTGCAGGACTTGTGGTGCCTCATGTGATGCGTGGCTTTGTGGGTTCCGGCCATAAGCATCTGATCCCAATGTCTATTCTGGGCGGTGGTCTCTTTGCCATGATCGCGGATCTGATCTCCCGCATCATCATTGCGCCGGAAGAGCTTCCGATCGGTGTCATTGCGGCATTTTTCGGAGCTCCGTTTTTCCTGTATCTGATTCGGAAAGGAAGTGTGGGCCGATGAGCTTAGCTGTAAAAAATCTGGATTATGAAATCGGAAATGAGCGGATCCTGGATCAGATTTCCCTCGAAATCAAAGAGGGGGAATTTGTTGGACTGGTTGGACCGAATGGCTGCGGCAAGTCCACATTGCTGAAGCATATTTATCGGACCTATAAGCCTAAGGGGCAGACCGTCTTTCTGGATGGGAAAGATATCATGGACCTTTCAGCTAAAAAACTGGCGGGAGAACTGGCGGTCATGGCGCAGGAAAATCAGCTGGAATTTGATTTTACCGTTCGGGATATGGTTATGTTCGGACGTTACGCCCACAAGAAATTTCTGGAGGGAGATACGGCAAAGGACCGGGAGCTTTGTGAAAAATGCCTTCAGAAAGTAGGACTGAGCGGCTATGAAACACGCTCCTATTTAAGCCTTTCCGGCGGAGAAAAACAGCGTGTCCTCCTGGCCCGGGTACTGATGCAGGAAAGCCGCTACATTGTTTTGGATGAACCGACCAACCATCTGGATGTCAGCTATCAGTATCAGATCATGGACATTTTAAGGAATCAGGATGTCACGGTATTCTCCTCCATCCATGACCTGAATCTGGCTGCGCTTTACTGTGACAGGATCATTTTTCTGTACCAGGGAAAGATTGTAGACTGCGGCACACCGGAAGAGGTATTGACGAAAGAAAATATCCGAAAGTACTTTGGCATCGAAGCCCAGGTGACAAGAAATGCAGCCACCGGGAAAATGCAGATTTATTATCTGCCGGGGTGGGTGAAGGAAAAGGGCTGAACCGGAACCGCGGACAGATATGCCTGCTTGACGAAAAGATGGAAGAAAGCTATAGTAGAAATAGTTTTGTGAGAGAGAAGAGACCGCGGATCAGACGAAACTCAGGTCTCTTTTTTTCATAGACAAAGATGAGTATGTATAAAGGAGTTGTTTTATGTTGCAACGAATCAATGAAACTGATTTCCCAGAAATCTACCGCATTATGCAGGCTAGCTTCTCGGATGACGAATATCGCCCTTATGACGAGCAGCTTGCGCTTTTTGAAGAACCGGAATACCGGATTTATTATATGCCAGCAGGCTTTCTTGCCGTCTGGGAATTTGAATCTTTCATCTACATCGAGCATTTCGCAGTAGATCCAGCCCTTCGCAACAGCGGGACCGGCTCCGCCATGCTGCAGGAACTGGTAAAACAATATCAGAAACCAATCTGTCTGGAGGTGGAACTTCCGGAAGATGAATTGACTCGCAGACGCATTGGCTTTTATGAACGCAATGGGTTTGTATTTAACGAATATCCTTATATCCAGCCACCCATTTCCAAAGGAAAATCGCCAGTCCCGCTTCGGATTATGACATATAGAAGCGAAATTACGAGGGAAGAATTTCAGAAGATGAAAGAAATACTTTATCGTCGAGTGTATAAGTGCGAAGCAAGAATTTGATTTTTTTATCATTCAGAACTGAATGCCTTCTTTGGTTCAAAAATTCGAACTGGTCAAATGGTTTACACATAACGGGCCTGGTGTTATATTTGAGACAGATACATAAAATCTGTCTCATTTTTTATTTGGAGGAATCATATGATGCTTTACGAAAACACAAGAACTGTTTACGATCTGGTGCACAACGCGGCGGCAGAGCACGGAGACCGTGTTTTTTTGCAATATGAAGAAAATGGAATTATTTTCCGTGTAACCTACAAAGAATTCGCAGACGAGTGTGATGCCATTGCAGCCTGGGCCAGGGAAAAGCGTGCGCAAGTGGGCCACAAGTTAAAGGTTGGTATTCTGGGAGTCAGCAGTCATCATTATCTGGCAGTACTGCTTGGCGTGATGAGCGGAGGCGATACCGGAATTCCGCTGGATGTCCAGCTCAACGCACAAAAGCTGGCAGACTGCTTAAACCGTTCCGATGTAGACGTACTGTTTTATGACTGGGATTTCCACCTGCTGACGGAGGAAGTGCAGGAGGAATGTCCGGAAGTGGTGGAGTATATTTCCCTGCAGCATGGAAAGCATGTGAACTGCTCCGATAAGATCTTAAAAGCCTATGAGGGGCAGCATGTGGAGTCTGACGCAAAGGCCGATGAGTGTGCCATGATCCTGTTTACCTCCGGGACCACAGGACGCGGAAAGGGCGTGATGCTGTCCAATGGAAACCTCATGGACAACAATTTCTGCACCACAGACAACAACCATCCGGAGCGGGAAATTTACTTAAATGTCCTGCCGATTCATCATGTGTTCTGCTTAAATGGAGATGTGTTTACCGTTATGCGTTATGGAGGAATCCTCTGTTTGAACCGTGATATGAAGAAGCTGGCAGAGCATATATTACTGTTTGAACCGACGGTCATCCGCATGGTTCCGATGATGGCAAAGGCACTTTACAACCGCATTGCTATCTTAAACCGGCAGCGCCCGGAGATGCCCATCCGCAAGGTAAAAGAGCAGGTGCTTGGTACCAGGCTTCACAAGATCATCAGCGGCGGCGGATACCTGGCACCGGATCTGGCAGCCAATTACCAGCGCCTCGGTATTGCTATTGCCCAGGGCTACGGCATGTCGGAGTGTTCCCCGAAAATTTCTTCTCCGGACTGGACAAGACCGGATAAGATTGCGTCCGTGGGGCGTATTGTAGACCGCTGTGAGGTGCGTATCGTGGACGGCGAGATCCAGGTCAAGAGTCCGTCTGTCATGATGGGATATTACAAGGAACCGGACAAGACTGCGGAGGCCATCACACCGGATGGCTGGCTTTGTACGGGAGATATCGGCCATGTGGACGAGGAGGGCTTTCTGTACCTGACCGGTCGGAAAAAGAACCTCATTATCTTAAGCAACGGTGAGAATGTGGCACCTGAGGAGCTGGAAAATCTCTTTGAGGATGAGCGTCTGATCGAGGATATTCTGGTGTACGGCGAGGACGATACGATCTGTGCGGAGGTATACCCGAATTTTAAATATGCGGAAGCTGCAAATATTGCCGATATTGAGAGCACGGTGGCTCAGATTATCAAAAAACACAATGAGGAACTGCCGACGTTCAAGCGCATTCTGCGCAGCAGCATAAGAGAAGTTCCTTTTGCAAAAACCTCTTCCAAAAAGATTATCCGCAGCCAGTATCTGGAGGGAAAACAGAAAGAAGAGCAGGAGGAGAAGCGTTTCCGTATGCCGGAAAATGAGCTTCAGAATCAGATTTATGACTGCATTGCCGCTGTACTGGGGCACCGTCGTTTTGGCATTGATACAGAGCTCTACGAGGCAGGACTGGATTCCCTTGGAAGCGTGCTGTTACTCACGGATCTGTACCAGATCTTAAAGGTTTCCATGACCCTGGATGACCTCTTACAGCATGCTTCGGTGCTGAAGCTGGAAGAATTTGCCCGGGAGGGAGCCGGCGCAGAGCAGGTGGATCACACAGTGCGGCAGGTCTATCCGTTAACCAATCTGCAGCTTTATTTTGCCTATGTCATGCGTGGAAATACTACGGCAAATCTGCCGTTTCTCTATAAACTGGACGAACGGACGGATCTGCGCCGCTTAAAGTTTGCGGTGGAGCAGCTTTTTGAGGTGCACCCGGAGCTAAAGGCCATCATCCAGATGGCAGAGGGCCGTTACCAGATCATCCGTGATGATAAGAGAAAGATTGACATTCCGATCGTGAGATTAAGCAATGTCCAGTGGGAGGAAACGAGAAAAGGATTGCTGTATCCGTACCTTTACGGAGAGGGTGAGAACCTGTTCCATATCGGTATTTATGAGACGGATTCCGCCAATTATTTCTTCTTTGATATTGCCCATATTATGGGGGACGGTATGACCATGAACGTGCTGTTTGAGGACTTAAACCAGCTTTATCTCGGTAGGGCTGTGGAGCCGGAAACCTACACCTTCTACGAATATATCCTGGATGAAAAGGATCGGGATGCGAGAGGACTCCGGACAAAGAATGAGGCGTATTTCCGGGGCCTGATGAAGGACTTTAAGATTCGTAAGAGCATCCTCACCCGCAAGGACTGCTACAGCCTGGAGCATGGCGTGGATGCTGATTTAAAGGGACGTTTTACGAGCCTGAACCGCCGTAATGTGAGCGCATTTTGTAAAAAGCTTGGCGTTTCGGAAAATGTATTTTTCCTGACGGCCTATAACTTAAGCATTGGCCTGTTCAGCAACGAAAAGGATACCGTTTCCTCCTCCATTCACAGCGGAAGAACCGACAGCCGCTGGAACCGCCTGGCAGGACCTTTGTTCCTTACCTATTTCTTCCGGAACAAGGAAGGTGTGGATCAGACTGTGCCGGAGCTTTTGAAGACGAATGCAACGCAGATCATGGATACCATGCGCTGCTACATATCGAACCTGCACGCAGATGCGATGTTCTTCCAGTACCAGGGAGATATCTTAAATATCGATACCGTGGGAGGGTATCCGGCAGAACGCCAGCGCATGCAGCTGGATTCTTTGCCGTTCCATCTGCAGGTATTTACTGATGCGAAGGGCTATTACTATGAGCTGCGCTACTGGGAGAACCGGTTTGACACCCGCCAGCTTCATGATTTCCTGACGGTGATGGAGTCTCTGATGGATGCTATGCAGGAGGAGACACTGGTGCGCCGTTTAAGCCGCCGCCTGCCGGACCGTCTGTTTCCGCTGCATTACACCATTACTGTGGGAGAACTGAATCAGGCAGCGAAAGGCCAGCTGGTGACCGGCGTGGATGGAAAAGAACCGGTTAAAGTTTATGTGTTTGATGAAAACTGCAGGAAGAAGCCGTTTGGTGCCTGGGGAGAGCTGTATGTGATGGACTGTAAACCGGAGCAGGTGCTGGATGAGATCACCAATCCATATGGGCCTGGAAAACTTTACGATAGCGGGCGGACCGCGAGAATCCTGCCGGACGGTTCCCTGGATTTTCTGGAGCAGGGTGGCAGGACCATCATGCAGGAAGGTCTGACTGGTCGTCAGTTCCACGATCTGTATCAGATCGAAACGGCTTTAAAACAGGTGCCGGGTGTGGAGGAAGCCGCCGCCTATGTGCGTTATGCTGATGGCAACAAGCTGGTACTGACAGCAGAAGTGAAGGGCACTATGGGGCAGAATGCTGATGTACTGAAAGCACAGGTGGAGGCGCAGTGCGGCAAGGCTCATGTACCGGATATTCTCTGGAAATGATCAAAATATTTATTGAAAATTCAAATAAATAGCAATAATGAATTAATGAATACAATTAGACAAAAACTGCGAGAACCGATAAAATGAAAGGACAAAATCATTTACGGGAGACAGAAAAGTTTGGCGGCGGTGTAGACAGCTATATTTCCGCAGCTGAGCTTGGCTATCTGGAGCAGTATGAATCTCCGGAAGCAGAGGCGATTGATGCAGGTTATCGTGATAAAGACGGTTATTGGACCGGACTTGCGCTGGTTCCGGCAGGCTTTCTGGTAAATAACGATGTCCTGGAGGAAAAGGGACTGGAAGCACCGAAAACCTGGGAAGATCTGGCAGATCCGAAGTATAAAGACGAGATCATTATGGCATCTCCGGCTATCTCCGGTACCCAGTACGCAATCCTGAACGGAACCCTCCAGGCCTGGGGAGAAGAGAAGGGCTGGGAGATTTGGACTGCCATCAATGACAACGTGGATTTCTATGCAAAGGGCGGCGGTGAGCCGGGCCCGAAGGTATGCGCAGGCGAGTACGGAATTGGAATTCTTGCCATGACAGGCGGCACCTTTGCACTGGAGAAAGAGTACCCGGTTACCGCAGTTTATCCGGAAGATATGATTCCGTGGACTCCGGCGCCGATCGCAATTTTCAAAAACTCTGAGAACAAGGATGCGGCAAAAGTATTCGTGGATTACTATCTTTCCAAAGAGGGTCAGGAGGCTTTAAGAGAAGCAGATGCAAGAGTTATGGCACGCGGTGACGTAGATGTTCCGTCAGAGATCGGAACCGTAGATACCACGAAGCTGATCAAGCAGGATGTACTCTTATTTGGTTCTGAGAGAGAAGCTCTTCTGGAAAAATGGGCTGAGCTTGCAGGCGAAAAGGACTCATAAAAAAATATGAAACAGGATATGAAAATCATCCGCAGAAGATGCCGGACAGCTAAGATGCTGGACCGGCTCCTTCTGTTTTTGTTGCTTGCGGGGATTGCCGTTTTTATCCTGTATCCGCTCATTTCCCTGATTGGAAGGAGCGTGTTTAAAAACGGCATGTTTACCCTGGAATACTACCGGCTGCTCTCTGCACGGTGCTGGAGCGGCAGTTTATGGGATCCCATACAGAGTATCTGGTAACAGATGGAGAAAAAAACTGGCAGGTCAGTCTGTTCGGTCAGGCCGGGAGCCGCTTCCGGCCTGGAATGAAGGTGCGGCTGGGCATGCAGGAAAAACGTTATTGAGAAAAAATATCCGGGTCAGCATCTTGACAGATCCGGATATTTTTTTTATACTCAATATACCCTATGGGGGTATGCAAAAAAGGCAAGAGAAAAAAATCATGCCGGAAGCAGAACTCCCGGGAGAATGCTTTTTTATTTCATAGGAAATTGCGTCCTATGAAACAAAAAAGCGCTCCGCAGGGATGCGCACTCGGCGCAAAGGTAGATGGTTGCTGAAGCAACCGCGCCTCGGCGCGAGAATGTGCCAAGGCACATTCTTTTTTACAGAAAGGTGGAATTGCATGGAGCATACCGATAAAAGGAAATGCTGCAGTGGAATAGCAGAGCATGCAGAAGCAGCGAAGCCAGATGCCGCAGAGAAAAAAGCAGGGCACAAAGAAGGAAAGCCGTGCTGTTGTCATAAAAAGAAAGAACGTTCGGAGAAGGAATACAAGGACCTGATCCATCGCTTAAACCGCATTGAAGGACAGATCCGGGGAATCCGCAACATGGTAGAGCAGGACGCCTACTGTCCGGATATCCTCATTCAGGTGGCTGCGGCCAACGCGGCGCTCAACAGCTTCAACAAGGTCCTTCTTGGAAATCATCTGCGGACCTGCGTGGCCAATGATATACGCGAAGGCCATGATGAGACTATCGATGAGTTATTGAAGGTATTGCAGAGACTGATGAAGTAAAGGTGAGAATCTTTGCTGGCCATGACACAGAGAGCAAGTGGCAGTGAGGAGAGATTTCGAAGCTATGCGAGGCGGATAAGAAAACAGTATTCCGGGCATGGTAAAGAAGAATGCAATTGGGAAGAAGCAGTTGCAGGGGGAATCGAAAAAGGAGGAAACGACAACAAGATGGAACAGTATACAGTAACCGGCATGAGCTGCGCGGCCTGCAGCAGCCGTGTGGAAAAAGCGGTTTCCGGGGTGCCTGGTGTTACAGCCTGTTCGGTTAGCCTGCTGACCAATTCCATGGGTGTGGAAGGCACGGCATCGTCCGCTGATATCATCAAGGCGGTGCAGGATGCCGGATATGGCGCGTCTGTAAAGGGCGCGGGAAAAGAGGGCAGTGTGCAGGCACAGTCCTTAGACGCGGAGGAAGCGTTAAAAGACCATGAGACTCCGGTCTTAAAGCGCAGGCTCTGGTATTCCGTTGGATTTCTGATCGTTCTCATGTATTTTTCCATGGGACATATGATGTGGAGCTGGCCGCTTCCGGCATTCTTTGACGGAAACCACGTAGCGATGGGGCTGATCCAGCTGATCTTAACCGCCATCGTTATGGTCATCAACCAGAAATTCTTCATCAGCGGTTTTAAGAGCCTGTGGCACAAAGCTCCGAACATGGATACCCTGGTGGCCCTCGGTTCCATGGCGGCATTTACTTACAGTACCTACGCACTGTTTGCCATGACCGATGCCCAGGTAAAGGGCAATGCGGACGCTG
>OKRR01002088.1_pt1 | contig 15519 bp, 14 predicted proteins | sample 1601211 | NCBI WGS metagenome assembly OKRR01 (sample SAMEA3541525, study PRJEB24748) | human gut metagenome | biome: human gut; feature: human-associated habitat; material: faeces | place: China | collected 2012
GTTAAGATGAGGAAAACCTCATTTTAACTTGTACTAAATCTTGACATAGGACCAGCAGATTGTTTTTTACCTTATGTGAAGGAGGTCTTTTATAAGGATTTCGAAGCACTTACTCAGAACGCTGGAGACTATCAGAAGTATATTAATAGATTTTTGGCATACTATTATATGTTCTATGTTTCCCAACTAGCTGTAAAATTGAGTAAGTTTGAATATGGACAGCGTGACAAAATTGAGACGATATATATGACTCTATATGACGAAGTTGTTACCCGAGTTCGTCCTGGTTATGAATATGGCTGGAAATATGTGAAAGAAAAATTAGGACATATGTTTTCACATTCTGTTGTGCTAGAAATGTTATCACATAATATTGACGATGTTCACATGGATTACATTGGCGTTTATGACAGATTCAATAAATCAGATCTTGATGAAGTGGTAGCTGGCGAGATTGAACAAATAAATAAGAGTTATCGAAACTGGATTCAGATGGATTACAGCGGTTGTCATCACGACGAATCCAAAAGTAAGGGATGTTTAGCATCCGATGAGTTAAGAAAGTTATACGAAACCATAGATTTTCAGTTTATTAATGGCGGAAGAAAGTCTCACTATAATGGATATAATAAGAAATTCATTGATTTTGTTCAAAAGAACTTTGGGAAATTTCGAGGAATGTATGGTTATACCGTTAGTTTACATGATAACGATATTATCATGTTTACACAAATAATCTTGAAAGAAAATGATGGTAGAATTCGTTTGGCAAAACTGTTCGAAGAATTTGAATTAAGAGGATTATTATTTGATAGAGAATCTAAGAAAAGGATTATCGAACTATACGAAAAAATGAATCTACTAGAAAAACGATCAGATAGCGGAGATGCACAGTATGTCAAATATGTTTTATGATTATTTATCAGAAAAGATCATTAAGTATTTTCAAACAAATATTCCTGATCCAGGCGAAAAATACTATATACAATTCGAAAATGATGAGCAGGTAGGAAAACTGTATTCTGTATTAGAGAACAATATCATATCTTCACCATTTGTTTACAATGATGATCTTCGTAGCCAGAAATATGAAACATATGAATTGGATTTTGGCAAAGTGCAGCTGATAATAGCAGCATCGAGGAACAACAGGCCACATCCAGATTTTTTAGCTACACTTAGAAATTTGGTTGGAGTTGAGGAAGGTTATTTAAAAAAGGCAATATTGTTTATTCACTGTTCTTCACTAGATAGTATTTTGGGTGGGGCTGGAAGCCTGAGCAAAGAAGGTATGCCTTTGAATATCTCTGTTATAGAGAGGGATATAAAAAGGAAAATTAATGAAACCGGCTACAGCAATACAGATAAGGTTATTTTAGAACATTACTTAGATAACAAACGTAAGGAGTTAGATGGAAGTATTGCTACTATTTTTGAGTATGAAGACATTATTCAATGCCTAAGTGATTCACAAATCACTTTTGATGAGTATAAAAAGTTTGAATTGTTTCCAGACGATAAATTATCCACTCTGTCAGGAAAAAAACTAGATACACGTTTAGAAGAGAATCATGCGAATTTTGTCAAGATAGCAGAAATTCATAGCTATGGTGCTGATAACGGCAAGCTTGAAAATTTATTTGGTGAAGAAGGTGCGAAGGCTCTTTCTAAGCCAGATTGGGAAATAATTTCATATTCTGAAATCGAAAAATATATTGCTAGTAAGAAAAATAAAACCACGATTGAATACTACCCTATTATATCTGATGAGAATTTGTGGGATCGCGAAGAAGGAGATACAAAAGCTAAAAGCAGAATACGTAATATTATTTCTTTTGTATCAGATACGCAGGAAGAAGTAAGTTTTTCACTTAGTTTTTCTGAGTATACAAAAAGTGTTTGTATTGATATTCCCAAAGCATATCAATCGTTTTTAAAATGCACTAACAGCGGAAAAAAACTTCTGGTCAAGATCATTGGAATTGAAGATAAAACAATATTTAGTCATTTTAAATATAATGATAATGGGGTGAAGTTTGATTTTAGAATTGCTGTTCTGCGTTGTAAACCAAGTTTATTTCATAATATCAAGACTCAATATTCTGTTGAAATAAAGGGAACGGATAAGTCTGCTATTCGTATTAACACTGATTCTGATGATGTGACGTTTAACAATGGGGGTAGGAAAAAAGAAATTATTATACGAGAGAACAACCAGGTTGTTCCTGTTAGCCAAGATGAAACGATCTCGCTGGTAATTGATGAGGATTATCCGTATTCAGAGAATAGCGAAGATGTGCTCTTTGTTTTGTCTACAGAGAATTTTGTTATTCCTATGATTAAAGCGTTTGCTATAGAAAAGCCTACGGTTATTGAGGGATTGAAACTTTGGTACTTAAAGCGTACCAGACAGTGTAATTTTGAAATCCTTGGAGATAATAGCCTGATTTTTGGAACAAAAAAATATTGGACAAGAGATGAGTTCAGAAAAAGCCTTGATTTGGAAAAGAAATATATTAAAGCAAGGTCTCCTTTTGTTGTTGAAAAATCTACAGAGGAAGAAGAACTAGTTCCTGTCTATATTGAATTGCCGGATTCAGTTCGTAAAGCGTTTATGGACCTAATAGAGTATTTTGATAATTCAGATTCAATTCCTAGCTTGGTTTATGTGAATTCAGAACTTGAAGGTCTATACAAAGCATATTTAGAGGCGGTATCTAAGGAAATAAGAGCGATTTCTGAAGGTGCTTATTTATCAGAACAACAAAAAAGTTTGTTTTTCTTGGGCGTTGTAAAAAAACTTCACGGTGATCAGGAAATTTTATTAAGCCCGTTACATCCAATTAATATAGCATATCAGCTATTTATGAATACTCAGAATATTAATGGATTGGCGGATGACGAATTTGATTTGTTGAGAAAATTTCAACAAACCTCTCTTCTTCCTTACATCAATATGGATCCATATACGAAAGAGAAAAAAATATTTATTCCAGTTGAGCAAGTTCACACTCCGGAATGGAAAGTATATGTGGACGAAACACTTCCTAGATATAAGGGATCGAAGGATTTTGTTGCTAAGTTAGTTTCAGAGAAAATGAGGGAGTTCGTTGAACATTTTAGTTATCTTTTTTCTGCTGAAACAAGAACGCCATTAAGAATTAATCTTGTTAACACAGGTGACTGCCGAGAAATAGTACAAGGTATCGTTAGATACTATGCACATTGTTTGAATTCTGGAGTTACTAAAGAAGTTATACCTGTGCAAGTAGTAATGTATGCAGATGTTAAGATGGATAATGCCTTTGAAAGTATGTCCAAAATTGATGATGTTGACACTTTAGTTCATACATTAGGTATTGATGTTAAAACTGGCAGCCTGTCTTATGAAGAGCTTATTGATGTGTATCGCAACAATGTAAACTTTTATTTTAGAAACATTGATGAACCGTTCGAGTATGCACACGTAACATTTATGGAGTTGGATGATGATCATCAAGCTATTGCTACACGAATGGAAGATATTCCATCTGGTATGGTAATGAACGGTATGGTATCAGGTGTGCCATCAGAAATGTTGGGCGATTCATATAGAACCGGATTTGGAATTAAATATGCCAATAGCAATTCAGATTTGGTAAATATTGCAATTAATTACAATGCACTTAATGCAGCTATTAATGGAGATGCATATAGAGATGATATTTGTTACGCTTTAAGAATGGGATTAAATAAGCAAAAAGTATTGGATAGATTATATGACGCAAGTAATTGGGTCACCTTCATAAATCCCAAGGTTGATTTGAACTATTTTAAGAGTGATCCAAGTGCAAAAGACTTACTGATAATTCATTATAGTGATCAGTATAATATGACGTCTAGTGGATATGATGCTATTACTGTGACAAAAAAATCAAAACAGTATCAAAATACTATTTGCAGATATTTAGCAGCCAATGGAGTTGATAATGTCCAAGACCATTCAAAGAACATTATTAACATGTTTAATGCATTAAATGGTGATTGGCTCCTTAGAATGCTTTCTTATAAGTCTCATTTTCCGGTGGAGAAATTAAGTATTCTCTCTGCTATGAAGCTTGCTACAAAAAGATATTCCGTTGAGGACTGCATATGGATACCGGTGTCTCTTGAAGAAATTCTTAGAGTGTCAGGTTCCGTTGGTCTGTCACAAAAAGGATCCGTATTATCAGCGAAGAATCTGGGATTTGAAGGACTTACAAGTGATGATTTATTACTTGTCGGAATCAAAGATGGGGAAACAGTAAAAGTAACATTCTATCCAATTGAGGTAAAGATTGGAAAAGTAGAATCTGATTATCTTGAAAAAGGTGTAAAGCAGGCCCTTAAGACACGCGAAATCATTGATACAATACTTGGTTTTGGTTCTTGTGTGGATAAAGATATAAAGACACGTTTATATAGAAACTTCTTTATACAGCAGATAATGATTAATGCAGGAAAAATGTTGTTATATGAAGTGGGAAGCAAGAGTCAGAATTGGGAAATGATTACGCAAAGTGATCTTCGAAGAAAACTATTAAACGAAGAATATGAGATAGTTGATTCATTAATTCCTGAAATGGGAAAAGCGGGTGTTATTTCCTTCAGAGAAGAATGTGTAAAAGAACGAGAAATCAAGAATCAAGATGTTCTTATTGTTGATAAGACTAAAAAGGAAGGCGTTAATCTTCTTGCAAAAGATTTTGATGAAATACCGATTGTTGAATGGTCTCTTATTACTGAAACAGATACCTTGAAGAGTGATGATGATCTTCAGAACAAAAATCTTGAAGGTGGAGAAAACGATTCTTCAAGCGAAAAGGATGAAACAAAAAATAGTGATAATTCACCTCAGGATATTGTTGAAACAATTGCTGCTTCAGAAAAAGAATATGCAGAGGCCAGAGTTCTGATAGGTGAGGATGAATATAAACATAGCGTATATTGGGAGTATGGAAATAAAGCATTAGCTAATAGACATTTACTGATAACCGGAACATCAGGTCAAGGAAAAACTTATAGTATACAAACGATGTTGTATGAATTAAATAAGCATAATGTTTCTGCAGTGATTTTTGATTATACAGAAGGATTCATGTTGAATCAGCTTGAAGAACCGTTTACAACAGCTTTGGGCGATAGACTTAGTCAGCATATCGTATATAGTTTTGGTGTGCCAATTAATCCATTTAAACGTCATGAAATAGACTTGGCTGGACAAAAGATTCTGGAAAAAGAGTCTCAAGTTGCAGCGCGTTTAGCTGATATTTTTGCTCATGTATATGATTTCGGAGCACAGCAGTATTCTGCAATCTTTGATGCTGCTTTGAATGGCATGAAAAGATATGGCAAGGCGATGAACATGAGGCACTTCCAAGATGAGTTAGAGGAAGTTGTAGAAGCAAATAAAGCTGCTAAATCTGTCATATCTAAAATGTCTCCTTTCTTTCATACAGTTGAATTTGTGAACAATCCAGAATTTGATTGGGGCGACATTTTATATGCTGAAGAGGCAAAAGTTAATATCATGCAGCTCACCTTATTTACGAGGGAGATGCAAGTTGCGATAACAGAACTTATGCTTTGGGATGCTTGGTACTATACAAAAAAATACGGATCAAAAGATAAGCCATTCGTCGTTGTGCTGGATGAGGCTCAAAACTTATCTCATACAATGAAATCTCCAAGTGCAGCCATTTTAACTGAAGGTAGAAAATTCGGTTGGTCTGCATGGTTTGCTACTCAGTCATTAAAAGTATTAAAAGATGACGAGGTGGTTAGATTATTGCAATCCGCGTTTAAGTTGTATTTCAAACCAACAGATGATGAAATGGTGAAAATTTCGAAACAGTTAGATGCGACAGGAGAAACAAATTGGCTTCCTGTAATACAGAAACTCAAAAAAGGTCAATGTATTGCAGTGGGTGACAAGATGAAACCGAATGGATCAGTTGGTCCGGCTGCTCCAGCGGTTGTAAATGTTACTGCTTTCGATAAACGTAAATAGTTTGGTAGTAGATAAATGGATTCGGTGGAGAATTGAGCATATGGATACACAGTTTAGATATGATTGTAATTTAAATATTGAAGCATTTGTTCATATGCTTGACGATCCTACAGAATGCTATAAGTTTTACTGGCTAGATTCTATTATGCAATTGATTGCCGAGAATGAAGAGAGTATTACATTTGATAAAGTGATATCAGGAATGATTGCAGATGCATGGTATTCAGTTCAAGAATATCATTTGCGTATGGGGACTAAAGATAACGAAGGGAAAAGTGTTAATAGTATAGAACGAGCAATTTATAAACTAGGGACACTTGATTGTATTGAGATTACTACAGACAGGAAAGCTATTCTTGATTTGATTCAAAAACAAGATAAGTTATTGCATGATGAAAAATACCAGATATCTAAAAACGTTCCATATCGATTATTATCGTCATTTATAAAAGAAATAGATGGAAATAATCCTTTGTGGAATCAAAGGAGGCGGCTGGTAGCTTACTTTGAAATGATTAATAAGTATAATTGTCTTCTCTATACAATAGGACCGGAACGAGGATTAAATAAACGAATCATTATTGATGAGTGCTGGAAACGATTTTTGATAGATAATATGGTGTCCATCCGTGGATGGATTCAGATGAAAAAAATACAATTTTTACAGGCTAGAAATCCGGATGTACCAGGAATTATTTATAAATTGTATCCAGAGAATGAAAAACAACGAAAATTAAAGAATGTTAGGAAGCTTTGGGCTGCGATATTAAAGATTGAACCTATAACTGATATTTATTCTGGAAAATGTTTGATGCAGGATAACTATGAAATAGATCATTTTATTCCATGGTCTTATGTTACAAATGATGAAATGTGGAATCTCATTCCAGTGGAAGCCTCTCTGAATTCAAGTAAAAGAGATAGACTTCCTGATTGGGATAAATATTTCTTGAATTTTGCTTACAATCAATTTGAATTAAACAAGGTAATATATACATATCCCAAGGTTAGGGACTTATTTGCATTGTGCCAACGGGATAATCTGAATTCATTGTGGGCAACAGAAAATCTTTACATAGAAAACATAAGCATATCCAGATTTTTGGGTGTTTTAGAGGATAGATTAAAACCTGTATACGAAGCGGCGAGAATGCAGGGATACAATGTATGGTCGTTTTAGAAAATATCTCAGACTATCCGTTGTAGTGCTAAAGAGGAGGTCTTTTATGAATTCTTTTATTGTTAGATTGGAGAATTTCTATAGAATGACAAAGGACGATGGAAATCGTATGGACATTAATAGGAATCATTATGTTATTCCTAAATATCAGAGAGAATATGCATGGGATAATAATATGATAATAGATCTTATCAATGATATTGAAGACAGAGATAAGTTTTTAGGAATAATAATTTTGGACTCTGTTGATGATCATTACGAAATCATTGATGGTCAGCAAAGAATAACAACCTGTTACATGATCCTTGCAGCAATTTATAATGCTTATTTGACATCTCCAAGAGAGCAAGAACGTATCAAAAGTATTCTTCAGCCATTTGGAGAAAATGTTTTGGTGTTAACTTCCAGAAGTAGGTACAACTAAATAAAAAATCGAGATTCATGGAATGATAAAATCCTCGAAAATAAGCCAAAAACCTGCGTTTTTGATTGAAAAAATGCAGGTTTTATGATATACTATATTTAGTCGTAAATACAACTATTAAAAGGAGTGGAAGTCATGTATCTTGATTACCTTGTTGATATACCAGAAGTGAAAGGAAAAATCACATTTCGAAGTAAAGGAAATGCCCGTTATGTTTATTATGAGTATGATAGGATTTATGATTCGGATAAAAAATATACAACAGTAAGAAGGGTTACCATTGGTAAGGTGTCAGCAGATGATGAATCAAAGATGAGACCGAACGAGAACTTTAAGAAATATTTCCCAGAAGTAGAAGTGCCAGAAGAATCTGATACCGTGAGAAGTAGTTGCTTGAAAGCTGGCACATATATGGTAATGAGTAAGACTGTAAAAGACATGGGATTAGATACGAAACTGGAGGATATATTTGGCGTTAAAGTAGCAGGTATGCTTTTGGATTTTGCTTCTTATTCGATCATCACAGAAGGGAATGCAGCTCAGTATTATCTGGATTATGCATATAATCATCCTTTATTTACTCCTGAAATGAAAATCTACAGTGATTCAACGATTTCAGATTTCTTTCGCTCGATAAACGAAAATCAGCGACAAGACTTTCTTGATAGTTGGAATGAAGAACGGAATAAGCGTGAAAGAATCTACATTTCGTATGATTCAACAAACAAAAACTGCGAAGCAGGAAATATCAGTATGGTAGAGTTTGGGTCTGCCAAGATAGATGCAGGACTGCCTATTTTTAATTATGTGGTAGGCTATGACATTACCAATAGTGAACCGCTATTGTATGAGAAATATCCAGGAAGCATCAATGATGTATCACAGCTACAGTTTATGGTAGAAAAGGTGAAAGGTTACGGATATAAAAACATTGGATTTATTCTAGATAGAGGATATTTTAGCCAAGAGAATCTCAGATTTATGGACAACAATGGATTTGGATTCCTTATTATGGTGAAGGGATGCAAAGAATTTATCCGTGATCAGATTCGTAAACAGAAAGGCACATTTGAAAATGATTGGGGCAATCAGATAGCGGAATTCGGAGTATATGGAAAAACGGTCCATACATTTGTATATTCAGCAGACACAAAGAAAAGATATGTTCATATTTATTACAGTGTTGCAAAGGCTGCTGGCGAACGAGCGAGAGTGGAAGAAAGTATTCAAGAGATGCAGAGCTATTTGAAGAGGTTTCAAGATACGGAACACGAATTCGGACCGGCGTTCCACAAATTTTTTCATCTGCATTATAACAACGATACGGGACATTTTGTTTATGGGGAACCGAAACTGCAGGCGATACGAGATGAGTTGGATTTATGTGGTTATTTTGCAATTATTTCATCGGAAAAGATGGATGCGAAAAAGGCAATCGGCTTATATAAGAATCGAGATGCATCGGAAAAAGTATTTCGAGCAGATAAGTCATACTTGGGGAATCATTGCCTGAGAGTTGCTTCTGAAGAAGCGGCATCGAATAAAATATTTGTTGGATTTATTGCGTTGATTATTCGATGTAGATTGTATACGGCATTGAAGAATAAAGCATCTGAAATGGTCAAGAAACCGAATTATCTTACTGTTCCAGCTGCAATCAGAGAACTGGAAAAGATTGAAATTACAAGACAATGGGATAAAATATATCGCTTGGATCATGCAGTTTCCAAGACGCAAAAGGTTATATTAGATGCATTTGGAATCCGTGCAGAGCAAGTGAAATACAAATCGAATTATATCAGTGAACAATTAAAGGGGAAATAAAAATGGCTAGAAATATCAGTAAAGAAAGTTTAGAGCAGAAGATAGAAAAAATAGAAAAGGCAATCAGTAAGAACCGAGAACAGTATGATCGTTTGACTGCAGAGTTAGAAGAACTTCATAAAAAACAGAAAGCGTTGCAAAGTGAAGAATTATTGAAAGCTATTGAAGGAAGTAGCAGAAGTTATGAGGAAATCTTAAGTTTTATTCAAGGGTGAATATTCCAGATGGTTTTACATCAGCTGTCCGGTGATATGGAAATCACTTTTTAGATCTGTTTTTGCGCATACCAAATCATAATTTCTGTTGAGACATTGGTAAAGACTGCTACGTACCGCAGATGCGGCAAGGTCTTGACTAATGTCTCAACAGAAATGGATAAGTTATCAAGCACAAAATAGGCGATTTCCGAGTACCGGAACTCTGATTTCCAAATTTCTGGAAGTGCGATTTCATCGCACAAGAATATTCACAAGGGAAAGAGATAGGTGAATAAGTATGGACGAATACTCAAGAATTATAATTGAAGAATACTGTATGAATCATCCGAAAACAAAAAAAGCGGACTTTTTATGGGAAATGGTTCACATGTCATATGACATTACATGTGAACCAGAACCTTGGCAATTGATGCATCTATCACAATTGATATCAAGAGAAAGAAATCCAGAGTTGAGAGAAGCACTGGAAGAGTTGGATGAGTTTATGAACGGATATTAAATCGAGTTGTTTTAATCGACGATTGCTGTGAAAGGAAGAGCGTTGATTTAGTTGTAAAATTTCTGGAAGTTAACAAAAAAAGGAATGCCTCTACTTTCAAATTGGAGAGGCATTCTTTTTTTGAACTGTAAGAAAGATTAAATTATTATATTTCTGTTGAACAAAAGCTATATTTATGCTATATTAACGCTATAATTATGATTGGAGGATGCTAAATGGAGTTTGGGTTAATGATTAAAGATATTCGTCAACAATGTTATCTAAGTCAACAAGCTTTTGCCGATGAAATAGGAGTATCTTTTACTACAGTTAATAGATGGGAAAAGTCAAAAGCGCTTCCGAATTATCAGACAATGAAAAGACTGGTTGAATATTGTAAACGTTGTAATGTGAAATGTGATGAATTAGAAAATTGCTGGAAGGAGGCAAAAGAATAAATGTCATTTACTCATGTTGACTGCTTTAGTGGTCCAGGTGGTTTTTGCACCGGACTTCATGCAGCTGGATTTGAAACAAAAGTAGCCATTGAATATATTAAAAGTTGTGTGGAAACGTACTCAGCAAATCATCCTGAAGTACATGTGATTCATTCAGATATCAGAGATGTTACTGCTGAAGAAATACTTCCATATATTCCAAAAGATGGAATAGATTTAGTGACATCGGGTATGCCTTGTGAGACTTTTTCGACTGCTGGAAATTCATCACGAGCAGCATATGACGATAGACAATTTTTGTTTCGTGAGGGAATTAGAATTGCTAAAATTGTTAATGCAAAGATGATTCTTTTTGAAAATGTACCTAATATTCAAAACAAAAGAATTGCAAAAGATTCGAAAGAGTTAGTTATTGATTATTTAAAGAATGAACTTGTTGAAGCTGGATATGTTAATTTTAAAGAGTTTGTACTTGATGCCAGTAAATATGGGGTTCCGCAAAGGAGAAAAAGATTTTTTATTTTAGCTGCTAAAGATGTAAACCTCAAAATAGAAACGCCATCAGAAACACATGAGCAGGAAGTAAGTGTTAGAGATGCTTTTATAGATATTCCTGAAGTAGTTGCAAATACAAACGAGGAAAATCCCGTATATTTGGATAGAAATTCGGAATATTCATTATTGATGAAAAATGATCAGTTTTGGAAAAGAAAGACCGTGGAAAAAAAGTTGTTAAATCATCTGCCAATGAACCATAGAAAATACATTATTGAAAGATTTAGTATACTAAGACAAGGTGAAGGACTTAAAGAATTATTTGCAAGATTTTCACCAGAAGATTTAGCTGAGTATCAAAAAAGAAAGGTGATTCCTAAAACAATATATGTGAAACGAAATTACCGCTTGAAATGGAATGAAGCATCTCCGACAGTAACGAGTCATTGTCTGGATGAATTTGTACATCCTGAGCAGAATAGGGCATTAACAGTTAGGGAATGTGCAAGATTACAGTCTTTTCCAGATTCGTATGATTTTGTTGGAGGTCCGTACCTTGTTGCTCATGATGATCGTACACAACAGGATAAATACGAACAAATTGGTGATGCAGTGCCTCCATTATTAGCATATGCATGGGGAAAAAAGATAATAAATATTTTAAAGGGATAATTGAAATGCTGGCAAACAAAATTTTATTTGCCAGCATATTTTTAGTCGAATAGATCGTTTGTTTCATGAAAAAACATGCCGAACGGTTTTACATGAATTTTAGGAAAACGATTGTTTAATTCGTTATATTTTTCTGGGACATCCAGATAGTAAGCTCTTTTAATTTGTGATATAAAAAGTTGGTAGTTCATCCATTGATTAGGTACGCATGTAAGACCAACAGACATATCACTGCTTCTAAAATTCGTTTCACCTATGCATGTAAGTAAGCAAATAAAACGACCTACACCGAATGCACCATCAAGAATCCGTTGTTGTGCCCATACTTCAACACAACGCTCTCGCGTAGATGTTTTAACTGGTACATGAAATTTGGGTTTTCCACATCCAAGGTCGAATATGTAATCTGTAGGTAATGATATTGCTTCTCCATCAAGTTCAACAGCATTCATTTGAGTGGTTGGTGTTAAGTTTAAATGCATGGAAAATAGATGACCAATTAATTCTTCAAAGTAATCGCCTGAATTACTTTTGACTTCACTCAGAAGATCTGCACAACAGCAATAGTTCATAGCTATGGTATAAAGTACAGCCGTGATATCTTCTGCAGACTGATCAGCAATACTATGATTTTGAACATTGTTCCAGAAAATATCAATTTTAGATTGTCCATTTGTATCTAAACCTGCACCAGTATTATAGAGATCAATATTAACAGGTCTAGAGTATTTAGATGTGGTTGGATTTTGATAAACAATATAATTTTTCCCTATAGCAGTTGTTTGACTGGTTATTGGTAATTGGGAAAATGATTTAATTTCTGATTGGCATAAATTATTAATTTCAGAAAACTTCTTAGTAATATCAGGGTCTAATGTTGATGATACGAATAAGCTTTTCATTTGATCATATGAGTTTTTGATATCTATAGCTGGCACCGTAATTCCTCCTTAGTATTGTTTGGCAAATTCGAATTATTTTTTAATAGGATATATGGTTCAACGTCGAGTGCAGAAGCTATCTTTTCAATATTTTCAATAGAAATGTTTCTTTTTTCACGTTCTACTGCACTAATATATGTCCGATGTAATTCTGCTAGTTCTGCAAGTTTTTCTTGAGAGAGACCTTTAGATGTACGTATTGCTTGTACATTTTTGGCAAAAATATGCAATAATGACATTCTAATTCCTCCAATATACGATTTTTTATTATTTTCTCATTGTGAATACAATAAGTCTACAGACAATACGTTACTATGTGAAGAAAGTGGGGACAATCACATACTCGGTGAGGTCATTAAAAAATAGAGGCATCGAAAACATCAATACCTCCATTATTATTCTGTTGTTTAGTTATGCCCCCGAACTTCCGAACGCATCAGTTCCTCTTTCTTTTCCAAGGTCAAATACAAAATCGGCAATGATGATAGGTGTGATTACCAGCTGGCCGACTCTGGTATCTTTGCGTATCGTTTGCACCTTGTTGCTGACATTGCTAATGATAGCATGTATTTCTCCACGATATCCAGAGTCAACTGGTGGAAGTTCGCAGGTCAGTCCTTTCTCTGCCATGCTGCTTCTGGGAAATACAAATCCGGCATATCCATCAGGAAGGATCAATCCGAATCCCAGCGGTACTTTGACAATTTCCCCGGGCTGGAGCATACAGTCGTAGGGCATATACACATCGGCACCGGCATCATTTTCATGTACGCGGAGCGGATTGTGTCCGGGAGTCAGACCAAAATCAATGAGTTTTATTTTCATACTGCATCACCTCTGCAAAGTAAAGGATAATCCAGATGAAGAATATCTTTGGGCAGCAGGATCTGATCAATGGGATGTCCGCAGCTCATTTTTCCTTCCAGGCATTTTGCTCTCTGGCAGAATGGACCGGTCTGTTTCGGAATAAAAAGTGACGGACTTAATTCGTACAGATTCTGCCAGATCATGAGCATTACGATTCGCATCTCATCGGTATTTCTGCGGCAGCAACGCTGGCCGATCATGTGTTTCCACTGATAAGGTGTTGCACTGATGATCAGTACATTACGAAGGCCTTGTGGTGTTGCATAACCGGCGGCGTCTTGACTGATACCAGCTTTGCACAGGCGCTCATAACAGTTCATGTCTTCCCGACAGCTTTCAAGATAAAGTGCCTGTATCTCCGGAGGTGAAGAAATAATCTCATAAGGAATCGCGAAATCAGCTTCTTCGGAATAGTTGCTGTACTGCAGAGAGGCACTCATGAATTTTACTTCGTTCTGATGGCGTGTGATCTGGGAGAGAAATCTTCTGCTGGCACCCACAACAGCCAGAGTGATTACTGTAAATTTCTGAATGGTTGGGTGCGGAAGAGCTCCCAGATTTGTCAAGGTTTCATCCGTAAAGGATTGGTTATAAAGATCCATTAGGTCATTCATGGAATGGATGATGTGCCCTCTCTGGGTCAGTCTTGCAGCAAAGACCATATTCTTTTCTGCTTCTTTTACTGCAAAACAGTTCAATATTTTTGTCTCGATTTTATTCATTGCAGACCCCCTCCCTGACCAGTGCGTTTAACAGAAACAGGTAGTTCAGACTATCTGTAATCTTCTCATCCCACATGTTCTGGTCGTAAGTTAACTGCTCCGAAAAGCACATATCATAAAGTGAGATGATGTGTTTTGCCATCATTCCGGCAAGGGCTCTTTCGGGTGTACATTCCTGCAGAGCTGCAGCTGTTTTAAATGCACTGAGCCTGTCCGGGTTGTTCCCAGTATATTCTTTTGCTTTTCCGCGCAGGGTTTCTTCACAGCGGTTTACCTGCTGTATGAATAGCAAATTAAAGTCTGATTGTGTCATAATGTTTTGTCCTCCTTCTTTTTGTGTTGTGAATTTATTTTTAGGTTTTCTGTTTGTGCCGGTTGTTCGTAATGCGTATAAATGGATGGCTCCTTCCTTTCGAGAATGGCATCTACATTGGCACTGGCGATTTCCAGTTCTTTGTGATAATCCTTCAATTGTTTTACAACTGATTTCTGAGTATCAATGGATTTCTGTAGTTCCGATTTTTGAGATTTCAGGACTTTCATCGAAAGCATCTTTCCATCCGGATAGAACGCTTTTAACCAGTCACGGGCTTCCTCGTAGGATTTGATTTCCGATAAATGATCCTGCCGGAATTTCTTTTTATTTTTCGATTTTAGAAATTCAGCATATATCGGTTTTGAAGCAAAATATTGTCCGGTGTAGTGGATCTGTGCGTTCACATCTTTCATTTTGGAAGATAGATCAGAAAGATGTTCCTGAGCTTCTTCCATCCTTAACCGGATGTCAGTTTCCTGTTTTTTCAGATCTTCTCTAGTGTCGTAACCATGATCCTGAATATAAATCAAGGTATCTGCCATTTGCTGCAGATTGCTGATCTTCACTTTCCGGGCATAAGCCTGATTCTGCATTGCCTTTACATTTGTCTGGAGATCCGTCACAAGGCTAAGCTCAGATTTTACAAAAAAGATCATAAATGGATCTGCATGATAATCGAGTTTTGCGACATTTTCCGTCCTGTGAGAACTTTCATGTGGACGAACTTTGCTGACTGAATGGTTCTGGAATTGCTGTTCCAGATATGCTTTTCCATAGTTGGCTCCCAAAGATTCTGCAGAGATCCGTCTGTCCCTGTGCTGATTGTAGTTTACGCAAATTGTGATATGTATTCCCCAGTATATATGGGGAGTTAGAAATGTATTGAGATTAGATAG
>OKRR01002093.1_pt1 | contig 15482 bp, 19 predicted proteins | sample 1601211 | NCBI WGS metagenome assembly OKRR01 (sample SAMEA3541525, study PRJEB24748) | human gut metagenome | biome: human gut; feature: human-associated habitat; material: faeces | place: China | collected 2012
GAGATTTCTGAAAAGAATGGCGTCCCAGCTTGGGCTTCCATTAGTGCCGGATACCAGCTACTATTATCCCCGCTTTTACCTTGGATTGCCGGAAGGTGAAAAAAGGGAATTGGGAGAAATCATTTCCTGTAATCTCTGTTTTGATGGGAGATATTATGCAGTCAGTGGAAAATGCCTTGTTGATAGGGAAGATTTCATTTGTTATGATGTTGTTACGAGGACAAGCCTGTCGCTGGGGGACAGAGTAACATATGAAGGAAGGGAGCTGCTTGTTTCTCGAAAAAAAACAGAACTGGCAGGAGGGGAGGTCATCTTTACATACCGCCTTGCGGGAAACAGTTATACGTGGGTTCCATGGGAGGATAACCCGGACTATACGGGATTGCCATGCAGGGAATGTCGGATATCATGGCATTGTATGCAGAAGGGGCATCCAGTCTTTGTGTGAACGGCAGTGTGGATATGCTGGGCAGGCTGGCAGGAATATCAGCCAGTAAGTATACGGGGTATCCGCCCTATGATGATGCACCTAAGGAGGGTGAATTTGACTGGGAAGGATTTACGAGAAACCTTGCAATCGGTCTTGGAGTAGTTGCAGTATGTGCCATTGGTGCCGCAATTAGTATAGCAACGCTTGGTGCTGGAAGTATTTTAGCCGGGGCGTTTATAGGTGCGGGTATTGGTGCATTATCTACGACAGCGATGAAAGCAGGAGAGGAGATTTCAACCGGAAATGTCCGAAGTGCGAAAGAAGCTTTTCGGGATGTAGGAATATCAGCTGCCAGCGGTTTTATAACGGGGGCATTTGGAGCAAAATTTCCAGGAGCACATCGTTTGGTTGAAGGTGTTGTAGATACGGCGGTATCGGCAGGTGAAAGATTTTTATATGCAGTTTTTGACGATAGCATGTCATGGGAGGAAAAGAGGGCATATGCTTTTGATCCAGGACAGATGGTGGCAGATTTTGTGACAGGTGTTGTCATAGGAGAATTCCTTGATGGGATAATGGCAGCAACACAGAATAAGTTAAGAAGTATTTTTGCAAATTATGATGTTACGATGCGTGAGGCTCTTGAGAGTGGTAGAAAATCAAAAAATCCGATGACAGGTGGTGATTGACATAATTATTTTAATGAAAATTATGGAGCAGATAATGTTACTTGGGAAAGTGCATCTATCCAAGATATCATAGATATGCCAAGTAAAATAACTGATTTTTCGCCGAAACAGATTTCAAATTTGGCTAGCAGAAATGGATGGACGGTCGAACCTTTAGGCAAGGGAAGGTTAGCAGGAATCCCATATGAACAAGGTGGAGGGATAAGTATGCATGCACCAAATGGAAGTTCTATATATATTCAGTATCATCCAGGTAGTGGTCATCATGGAGTAATGCCCTATTATAAGATTTCATCTGGGAAAAATGGAATTGTAAGATATTATATAAATGGAGAGAGAGTACAATAATGGGAAAAGATATAGAAGAACTAATGCAATGTTATGATAGATTTGTAGACATTGTAAAGCAAATATCTATGAATGCAAATGAACAAATTGTAAAACTAAAAGGAACAATTGTTGCAGATGAGCTTGCGAATGATTTTTCTGAAATAGGGATGATGTATGCGAAGGAGTTACTGGAAAATGAATGGATAACTCAAGAGCAGTATACTATTGCAAAAACCATAGATGAGATGCTGGTAAATATGTCTAAAAGAAAAGAACTGTGGTCAGAAGAGGCTCTATTTAATGCTGAAGAATGGGATGAGTGCAGAAAAAAAGGAAATTTGCTCTTGAAAATGATAGAATAATTTTATGAACCATAAATTTGAATCATGGAAGGAAGTTTAATGATAGTATATGAGTTTAATGGTAAAAAAGAGTGTAATAATTTAATCGAATTACAAGAGGTATTAAAACACAGGTCAAAGGGGAATAGTAATGAATTTGAGTTGAGGACAGAACTGGAATATCCATTTCTCACAATATTGATAAAAGAAGAACTAGCATGTGTGCATTATTTTAAAGATGAAAATGATTGTGGTCATTATGCATATACAGACAATAATGGACTAGAAGAAGAGTATGTTATTTTTAATATTGGCTCTGAAAATGCGGAATCAGAAATATCTAAAGATTTAGTGATTCCTGTTGAACAAGCGTATATTGCAGCAATAGATTTTTTTGAAACATGTGAAATGTCAAAAAGAATGAAATGGTTTGAATTGTAGGTAGATTTAAATTAACCGTAATACCTCCTCCAAAGAAAGGTTAGTTGTGAAGATTAATTTAGAGAAATTTATTATGGTTATACTTTCGGACATCCAACAACCTACAACTCCTACACGTCTATTAATTAACCATCATGGTTGTTGTGAAGTAATTAAGAATCCATGATGTTAATTAATTGACAATAGCGAAATTTTGTCGGGTTGGGTATATGGACGAACATAGCGAATTTAAGTATAAATTAAGGGATGAATTAAAAAATATGCAAAATGGATTTTGATTTACATATTGATGAAAATGAAATCCCAAAAGATATGTTAAATGGGATGTGTATTCATTTTGAAGTATCTACAATAGATATTTGGTAATTTGAGACTTGCATTAATTTTTAGAACGCATTGTTTTCATGGTACTTGCTATTATGAAGATGATGCGTTTATTTATGGTGCAGGAAGTATAAGAGCAGAAGACGTGGCAGCAAAGAAATTTGATGCTATAGTGGAAAAAGTAGGGTTATCTGATGCGGAGTGCAGAATGTGCTGTCCTTGGAAATTTTACGGATGAAGTAACGCTGCTTGGCGTGGCTGGACAGATCACACTTGGAATTTTAGATCTGGATCTGCCATGTGATATCCGGGATATCATTGCAGATGTAAAGAACCTTGCAGAAACAGACAGGGTAAGATGGGATCTGATCGGAATGCTTGCACTTGACCTTATCGGTCTGATCCCGGTAATAGGAGCACTAAAGTATTCGGATGAGGCAGCCGAGTCAGTGGCATCAGGCGAAAAAATGTTAAAGGAAAGCCAGACAGTATACGAATCATTTGCAGACATGATGTCACCAGATGATGCAGCAAAGTATCTGGATTTTTTGGAGAATGGAAGCAAAGATGGATTGACAGGTGCCGGACTGGTAGGAACTGAAAAAGCAGATGCATTGCTGGTATCCCAGAAAGCTGAATATCAGAATGTATTGGATTTAAGGAATGTGAACGGTGGCTTGGAGAGTGAGGGTAAGGCAGTAAAAAGTGGTATAGACACAAGTTGGTATAAACCAGATGGTTCAATCAATTATCCGCCCAATAATGGTGCTGTGTCAGGAACAGAAGTTAATATGACTTTAAAACCAGGAGGTACACTGGGAAGGTATGGAAATATTGGAGAAAAGAGTAATTTTGTCACACAAACAGGAGCAGATGCCAGTAAATTAACGTTGCCACCGAATACCAATCCTGCTATTTATCAAGAATTTGAAGTAATAAAAGAGATATCAGGAACTATACCAGCAGAGATTGCACCGTGGGGTGGTTCGGCAGGCGGTGGTTTACAATATGAACTTCCAAAACCAATATTACAATTGATTAAAGAGGGATATATTGTACCAAAATAAGGAAGAGGTGTAAGATGTTATCGACAGAAGAATTAAAAAATTATGTATATAATGAAATTCGAACGCGGTTAGGAGAGGTTTCTTGTGGAAATTTGTTCTTTGCCGAAGGAACAGATAATAGTGTAGAAGGAACATATATATTTAATAAGAACAATGAATACCATATTCTTTTTACTGAAAAAGGGAAAATAAGAAGTGATATTGTTACAGATGAAAAGAGAGAAGTTTTATGGAATGTAGTAGAGATAATTTCTGCTAATATTATAATAAATTTTGCGATATGCAATAGAGAAAAGGGAAAGGATTTTCGCCGAGCTCTTTTTGCAAAAGAAAAAGAAATTTTTTCATTGTTTGGACAAGATTTTCAGAAAAGAAAAGATGAAGAAATAGAAGAAATTCTTAAAAAAAATCCGTATAACGATATTTAATTTGTAACTATCTCAAAGCTTTTTTAGGCGTGATGGAATTTACCGCTGCATAGGAATTTTTAATTTCAAGTCAGCGGTAAAATTTTAGGTAGTAAAAACCGTTGCTTTGGAGAGTGGTGATTCAAGGGAGAAGGAACTGTTTGTAAAAACATGAGTAGTCAGACTTGATGCTAAGACCAGAGTGGCAGTAAGACTGGTACTGTATGGGATAATATTACCCCAACCCAAGAAAATTATCCGTTTACTAATATTCCAAAATCATTTGAGGTAGAGGTTAATGGAGAAAAGATGTGGGTGCATGGAAATGCAACTGAACATATGTATGAAGATGTTTATAAGGGGATTACTACAGGAAATGGCACAGCATATACAAATCCTAATCTTTGTACTCAAGAAATTATGAGTGATTTTTATGGTTCACTTCAGGAGGCAACTAAGTCAGGGATTGTTTATGGGGAAAAGATTACTCAAGGTAATTGGGAATTTATATTTGCTCAGCCAAGACAGGCAGGACAGTTGCCAGTAATAAAACATGCACAGTTTAATGGATGGCATTAGGAGGTACAAGAATATGCAAGATATAATAAATATAAAATTGGAAGAATATATTCCTTTGAAGATTATATTTAATAAGGATGAGGAAGCGGTTGAATATATTTCATATTCAAAAGATAAAACTTCTTCATTGGAATTCACAGTGGGTATAAAGAGTAAGTTGATAAAAAGAATAACGCTATTGCTTTGCAAGGAGTATTCAGAAAATACGAATAAGCTAGTGGTGGAAAATTTTGAAAATAGAAAAATAATACTTCATAGCGATGATGTTGAGTGTTCTGTTTTTAAAACTATTTTGTATTCTAATGGTGCCAGAATAATATTATCAGATAAAAATAGTTCCAAATATATAAAAATGGACAAAGTGTATTTTGGATTGTCTGATACAGATGACATTATTGAAATATGTGTATGTGATATGAGTGTTTCTGAATTGGAACACTTAAAAAAAGAATTAGAGTTGCAGTGAGTTAAAAGAAGTACCAGTAAGGGAGATGAGGATATCCCTTACTGGTATTTTTAGGCTATATTATACTTTTGTTCGAATCTGTCCACTGAAATTGAGATTCTTTATCATAAAGTTGATTGCTTAGTAAGCGATGAATAACATACCGTTCCAAATATTCTTTTAAATCTGGGATATACAGTAAATGACTACTTTATCTATTTTCAGATCTGGATGCTGTCGCATCATTGCACTTTTCGTAATCAAAGGTAGTCAATCACTGTGATCTACTACTTCAGGGAGGAACAACTTATGCGTAATAAGAGAAGGACGGATGAAGAATGGCTGTCATTGATTCAGGAATGCCGCAGCAGCGGATTCTCTGATCGCAACTGGTGTGAACAAAACAATATCTCCATCAATACTTTTTATAATAGTAATAAGGTTAACAGGAGTACTGCTGTTATGGGAATTTTATATAATAAAGGGATAATTAAAGACAGAGGTAGCATTAAAGAATCAAATGATGTAATAAGTTTGCGTAAGAAATTTAAATCCGAAGATAGTATAGAGCGCCAAAAAATTCTTGAAAAATTTGAAAACGGAGAATTAACCTTGTAAATTTGGTTAGTGTATCAGCGGTATTTAAGACTTAAAAAAGTTATGAACTTTTTTTAAAAGAAGGACCGATTTGATTTTCTAATTCATTTAAAAGAGCAGTCAGAAAAGCTTTACGGAGGTAGGTAGAATTGAAATGTCTTATATTTCGCCAAAAACCATCGTCAGAGAATCCAACCTCAGTAATAAGACAATGAATATGAGGATTCCATTCGAGAGGTCGTCCAAAAGTGTGTAATATACAAACAACACCTGGAACAAAGTTTTTGGATTTGTTTGCTTTATAAAACATATTTAGAACAACGCTGCGGACAGAAGAAAAAAGGCAGTTCAAAAGAGAACGGTCTTCAAGAAAAAAGTGTCTGAGTTCTTCATCGATGGTAAAGACACAATGACGATGAGGACATTTAATGAGTTTAAAAGACATGGCAGTAGCACGAGGATGAAAAGTATATTGAATTATTTCATAGTTATCTCTAAAAATTTTTTGCAAAACATTCATGAGATAATTATGAAACAAAGTAACCAAAAAGAAAACCCCTAAATCCCCTCATGAATGAGGGGTAGGGGAGTTGAGGTGTCGAAGACACTTTTTTACAATTTCAATATGAATTTTAGAAAAATATTAAAACATATCAATTTGATGACAACTAATAAAATTGAGATAAAAATATTGAAATACTTGATATTTTTACTTGTATTTATAAATAAATATGCATATAATAATAGCAAACAAATTTGGAGATGAGATTATGCTGATAGAATTTAGATTCAAAAATTATAGATCATTTCGTGATGAGGCAACATTGTCTATGGAAGCGACAGGGCTTGGAACATTCAAGAATAGTCTGATTAAGTATGGTACATTGAATTTGCTGCCCAGTGTTGCTATATATGGAAAGAATGGTGGAGGTAAGAGTAATGTGATTCGTGCATTCTGGCTGGCAGTACAATTTATAAAAAATGCCCAGAGAACACAGCATGAAAATGCCAGAATTCCAGTAATTCCATTTGCATTAAATGATTATTCAAAAGATGAACCGACAGAATTTGAGTTTGTGTATACACTGGAAGGAATTAAATATTGGTATTCCTTTGCAGCAACAAAGGAGAAGGTATATAAGGAATCTTTGTACCATGCACCAAAAGGACAGAAAGCATTAGTTTTTAACAGGGAGAATCAATCCTTTAATTTTACAGAAGAAAAAGCAAAAAGAAAGCTGATTAGTGAGACTGTTGCTCCAAATCAGTTGTTTTTTTCAATGGCTTGTACAATGAATGACATAGCTTGCATAAATGCAATGAAGTGGTTTCGAGAGTTGCTTTATTTTTCAAGAGATTACTCCGATATTCCAAAGCAATTATTGGATTATTCGAATGATACCAATATGTTACAGGCAATTTCTGATTATGCTAAAGCAGCAGATCTTGGTATTGAAAGTATGCAGTTTGAAATTGACAGCAAAGAAGTTAAGGATGATTTAAGTTTTCCAGAGAATATGCCGGAGGGGGTCAAAGCAGCATTAACTCAGTTCATGCATATTCTGTCGGAGACATCAAGTAATTCTGAAACAAGACTTAAGATGAATGAAGTCAAAGCAACATCAAAACATCAGGGAATCAATGCAAAAGGGGAAAAGGTATTATATCCGCTGGAATTGTCAGATGAATCCGATGGAACGAGAAAACTTATGTCCATTGCACCAGCAATTGAGTCTGTGCTGAACAAGGGAGGCGTTCTTATCATCGACGAAATTGAAAAAGAACTTCATCCAATGCTTGTTGATTTTGTTGTGGCAAAATTCCAGAGCAAACAGTCGAATCCGAATGGGGCACAGCTTATATTTACCACACACAATACAGAACTTATGAATATGGAAATACTCCGTAAGGATCAATTGTATTTTGCTGATAAGAGCAGTGAGGACGGAACATCAGAACTTTATAGTATCAGTGAATTTGGAACCAGAACCACAGATAATATCAGAAAGGGATATTTATTGGGTAAATATGGAGCAACTCCTGATATTGAGATAGAGGAGGTGGAATAATGCCTCGTAAGGTAAAACCAGCCAAGCCTTTGATCTATGTATTCTGTGAAGGTGAAAGCGAGCAGGCATATACCGATTATTTGAAAAAAACTTTTTCGGATGTTGCAGTCCTGAAACGACCACCGGATACCGGATTATTTGAGGAAGCAGAAGCAAAGTTTTCAAAATCACCGAAGTATAAGAACAGTATAGAGGTAACGGATGAAATATGGTTTTTCTATGATGTGGAAGAAAAGGATATTCCAAAATGGAATGACAGACTTGCAATCATAAAGAAACTTCGCAAATTGAGAAAAAAGCAGGGAATACGAGTAAGGCTGCTAATGACGAGTGGATGTATTGAATATTGGTTTATGTTGCATTACAAATATTATACTCCGAAAATCATTACTGTTCCTGAAAAGGAAAGGGTTATTAGCGAAGTGAAAAAGCTTGTTCCAACCTATGCAAAAGGAGATTATGCAGCAACAGAGAAAATAGCAGTCAATTATCCTAAAGCTGTAGATAATTCAAAGAAAACAGTGAAAGCATTATTGCCGGATGGTCTGCCAGAGCTAGAGGATACAGATATCAGAAACCAATGGTTAAATACAAAGAGCGTTACATTTTCTAATGTATATGAGGCGATAGAATTTTTGCAGAATCTTGCATGATTTACAGTGTTCATATTAGAGTGTTTATGCTAAATCGATTGAAAAATATTTTGAAGCAGATGGAGGCAGATTCAAATTGTATATAGAACTGGAAAAGGAGCTTGTGTCAAAGCTCCTTTTTGGCTGTGAGCAGAGTCTTTGTTGCTGCATTTTCCCCCTTTAATTGGATATAGCCTACGATCAAAAGAAAATTTTTGAAAAAGCAAATTTATTTTCGGTTAAAAATCATTGACAATGCAGAATAAGTGTGTATAATAACCCATGCAGTCTAAAAACGCAAACAATTTGCAAATGCATACAAAATGCAAAAACAAATTGATTGCAATTTGAACAAATCAAGATTAAAACAACCAAATGCAGGAGGCGTTTGTTATGTTACACATTTTAGAACATACATTATCACACACGATCGAGGACAGCGTGAAGCTGCTTCCATTTCTGTTTTTCACTTATTTATTAATGGAATTGTTAGAGCACACGACAGGCGGAAAAGTACAGAACAAGATTAAAGATGCAGGGAAAGTAGGACCGTTGTGGGGCGGACTTCTTGGAATTATGCCACAGTGCGGGTTTTCTGCCGCAGCGGCCAGCCTTTATGCCGGACGTGTCATTACGGTGGGAACGCTGCTTGCCGTATTTTTGTCTACGTCGGATGAGATGCTTCCGATTTTCATTTCCGAGGCGGTCGCACCGGCAACAATCATTAAAATTCTTGGTGCAAAAGTCTGCATTGCAATCGTTTCAGGATTTGCAGCAGAGCTGGTTTATGTGAATGTTTTCAAAAAGAAAGAAAAAGATATGGACATCCATGTGGTATGCGAGGAAGAGCACTGCAGTTGTGAGGATGGTGTCTTGAAGTCGGCGCTAAAACACACGTTCAAGATTTTTATATACATTCTGCTCATCACGTTTATACTGACATTCGTGATCGAACTGATTGGCGAAGACCAGCTTGCGGTAGTATTTCAGGACATTCCGGTGGTGGGAGAGATGATCGCAGCACTTGTGGGACTGATCCCAAACTGTGCATCCTCCGTGGTAATCACGGAACTGTATCTGAGCGGAATTATCGGAGCAGGAGCAATGATGTCAGGACTTTTGGTAAATGCAGGAGTTGGACTTTTGGTTTTGTTCCGACTGAACCGGGACTGGAAACAGAATGCCGGAATTATGGCGGCACTTTATGGATTCGGTGTTGTCTGGGGCGTGATCATTGAGTTACTTGGGATTGTATTTTAACAGATGTAGATGAATAATTGATATGCAGAAGTATGAAATTAAGAGGAAAGAGTTAAAAATTGTATCTGCTACAGTGAAAGCATATACAGAGAAAGAAAAGAGATGAAAAAATGGCAGAAAATGGCTATGCGACGACCAGCAGAAAGAAAATTTTAGAATATCTCATGGCAAACAGCGACCGCACGGTGACGGTGACGGATATTGACCAATATCTGAAAAAAAATGATAACGAGGTGAACATCACAACGATTTACCGTTACCTGGATAAACTTGCCAAAGAGGGAACTGTCATGAAATATGTGGCAGAGAAGGGGAGCCAGGCGGTGTATCAGTACGTGGAGATGGGACATCACTGCGAGGAGCATCTCCATTTGAAATGTGTTTCCTGCGGATGCATCATACATCTGGAATGTGCGTTTATGGATGAGATCGCTGAGCATGTTTTAAAAGATCATGGATTTACACTGCAGTGTAAAAATTCCATTATTTATGGACTTTGCAGGGAATGCAGGGAAAAACAGCAACAGTAGAGTGGTATTTGACAAAAATAACTGTATGATTTATAATGCACTTAACAAGGCAGTCGAAAGGTGAGGCACTTCACCCGATCCGGCGAAATTTAATACTTAGTTATCAAGAGATAGCCGTTCCTAAACTTTGACCAGAGCAGGACGGCTATTTCTTATGTTTTCTGTGGGTATCAATGTAAGTCAGAATTGCCATCAGCATGATGACAAAGGTAAATATGTCATTCCATGAAACCATAATAATCATCCTTTCCGTAAGGCTCGGATCAGATGAGAGCATGTCCTCCAACTGCCTGGGTAAATGTATTATATTTTTAAGTGTAGAATTAGAAGTTGGTGCTATCAGAGAGGTCGACTAAGCAACTTTCTATATAATTATTAAAGTCTGACATTGTCTGAAAATCTGCTAAACTTTTGGAAAACATATGCTTTGGTAAAAATAAAAATGCAAAAACATTTGCTTCAAATTCTGCAACTGTATCAATTCCGGTATTAAATAAATTGAATGAAGTATCCGTTCGGTGTAAGAATAAGTGACCGAGTTCATGGGCACATACAATCATTTTTGATTGATAATCCAGCTTTTTATCAATAAAGATGGTTTGAGAACTTTTATCAATAAAACCAGGAACTCCTTCTAAGTCATAAAATCGAGTTATTAATTGTTGTTTTCGTTTCGTAAAATATTTGCCATTTGAATAAGGGCTTTATCTGATAATTGTTTGCCACCATTAAAAGCCGCAATATCATTTCCATAAGTACTGAGATAAGCTTTGGCATCTTCTACAGAAGTAATTTTTCCAGAATATATATGTTCCAGATCGTGATTAGGAACATAGTAATCCTTGTTCGAATATTTTTTCTCAACAGCATTTTTTAACAATTGCTTAGGGGTGTTCTTTATAGCGGTAAGCAGTTCTTGAATGTCATTGTTATTTAATTCAACAGCGTGTGACGTATCCTGTTTTTTAAAAATCAGGGAATCGCCAAAATGTATTGAGAAATTCCAGTATGTTTCGTATTGTAATGACTCTCCTAAATTTTTTAAGTAATTAATATCTTCGGTATCTTCATAAGAAGGATAGACTTTCGATTCGTTCCAACCAAGGATAACTGCCGGAGAAATTTCTAAAGCATTTGCTAATTTTACAATTTTGTCGCTTCTCATATTTTCAATGTCGCCACTTTCCCATCTGGATATTGTTGCAGCAGAAACACCAACTAATTTACCGACATCATCAAGTGTTAAATTTTTATCTAAGCGTCTTTTTTTTAAAATGCTTTTTACATCCATAAAATTTACCTTCCAATTTTTTCTAATAAAAAGTATAAAACACAAATTGCAAAAATGCAATACAAAAACGTAAAAAAATTGCAAAAACGTAAAAATGAGCTTTTGAAAAGAAAACTGTATAGAATAAGTAAATAATACAATAGTTATAGGACAAACCTATAATCGGCTCATGGTTTTATGGATTAACAATTTTTCGATTGATTTGATATGATAATTCCAACAGCAGAACCTGAGAAAAACAGGTGGGCAAAAAGAATGAAAACATAGAAAAAGGATGGGAAAATGCATGAGCACATTAAAAGAGAGAAAATTAAAATTTGAGACATTACAGTTACACGTTGGACAGGAAGAGCCGGATCCGGTGACCGATGCAAGAGCAGTTCCGATTTACCAGACATCTTCTTACGTATTCCACAATTCAAAGCATGCAGCAGACCGTTTCGGTTTGCGTGACGCAGGAAATATTTACGGAAGACTGACCAATCCGACAGAGGATATTTTTGAACAGCGTATTGCAGCATTAGAGGGCGGCGTGGCAGCGCTTGCAGTCGGTTCCGGTGCAGCAGCCGTTACATACACGATTGAAAACCTTGCACAGGCAGGTGATCATATCGTATCTGCAAAAAATATTTACGGCGGCACTTATAATTTGCTGGCACATACATTAGTAGATTTTGGCGTTACGACCACTTTCGTTGATCCTTTTAATTTAGAGGAAGTAGAAGGTGCGATCAAGGACAACACAAAAGCAGTTTACATTGAGACACTCGGCAATCCAAACTCCGAAGTAGTGGATATCGAAGCACTCGCAGAGATCGCACACAAACATAAAATTCCACTTGTCATCGACAATACGTTCGGCACACCATATCTGATCCGTCCAATCGAGTACGGCGCAGATATCGTAGTTCATTCCGCAACCAAATTCATCGGCGGACATGGAACAACTATCGGCGGTGTCATCGTTGACAGTGGAAAATTTGACTGGGCTGCATCCGGAAAATTCCCACAGCTCACGGAACCAAATCCAAGTTATCATGGTGTCAGCTTCGCAGCGGCAGCAGGACCGGCAGCATTCGTGACAAGAATCCGTGCTGTTTTATTAAGGGATACCGGGGCAACACTTTCTCCAATCCATGCATTTATCTTTTTACAGGGCTTAGAGACATTATCCTTAAGAGTCGAGCGTCATGTGGAAAATGCATTAAAGGTTGTGGAGTTTTTAGAGAAACAGCCACTGGTTGAAAAAGTAAATCATCCATCCGTTTCCGAAGATCCGGAGCAGCAGAGATTATACAAAAAATATTTCCCGAACGGCGGCGGTTCCATTTTCACATTTGAAATCAAAGGCGATGACAAAAAAGCGCAGGAGTTTATCGATCATTTACAGTTATTCTCCTTACTTGCCAATGTAGCAGATGTAAAATCCCTTGTCATCCATCCGGCATCTACCACACATGCGGAATTAAATGAGGCGGAACAGGCAGAGCAGGGAATCAAGCCAAACACCATCCGTCTTTCCATCGGTACAGAGAACATTGATGATATTCTCTACGATCTGCAGGAAGCGTTTGATGCAGTAAAATAATAACCGGCCATTTTGAATATTCATTTCTTAATAAAAAAGGACTGCGCATAGAAATATGCAGCAGTTCTTTTTGTGCTGTCGGATAAAAAATAACGAAAATTTTTTGTTCCCTATTTCGAAAAAAATGTTTACGTTTGTCGAATGAAGTATTATCATAGAGATAGATTTGTGCATTGTAATAAAAATGAAAATATTTGATTACAGAGCTGCTATTTTTTATGTAAAGGGGCATAGGAATATGAAATTTACCAGAAAAGATTTACCACCGGATCAAATGAAACGTGCCAATATCACGACGTGTCTTACCGTTACAATGGCATATGTTTTTTATATTTTGATCATGCTCACATCGGATCGGACAACGCTTGAGAAAATAATATTTGTTTCATTTTATGTGATCTGGTATGCGCTGACAGCCATTTTTGTGGCAAAGAATATTTATGAAAGAAAAGCGGAACTGTTTATAGCAGTTGGATTTTGTATCGGATTTGGAATTATTTCTTATTTACAGAACCCAACAGTTATGATGCTGATTTTCCCGGTTTTGCTTTCATTGTCTGTATATTTGAACGAATTTCTGATCATGTGGGGAGCGGGTGCAACCTTAGTATTTATTATTACCAAGATGGCCCAGATCCTTGTAAATAATCCGGCGGACAAGGCAGAACAGTTGAATACGGTTTTTCTCGTATGTATCTGCCTGATCATGTGTGTGTTTGGCGGATGTAAGGCGATCAGGCGTCTGATCGAGTTTTCCAATGAGGAGACGGACGCAGTAAAAGTAAAAGCAGAGAAGCAGTTACAGGTAGCAAAAGAAGTTGAGACTATCGTAAACGACGTGGATGCGCAGTTTACGCAGGTCAGAAAAGATTTATCCCAGATATCCAGCACAATCGACAATACGCAGATCGCAATCGGAATCATTGCAAATGGCGCTGACAGTTCAGCAACACAGACACAGACGCAGTCAGAAAAAACAAATGAGATCCAGGAGCGTTTAGAGCACACCAATCAGACGGCAGCAGGAGCTTTGGAGACAACGGAGAAGCTGCGGGGGGTCATTGAAACTGGCAAGAATGAGTCGGACGAACTGGCAAGACAGTCCGTGATCGTAGATCAGTCCACAGAGCAGATTTCCCAGACCATTGAGAAACTGGTGGAACATGTTGGAAAAGTATCCGGAATCACAGATGCAATTTTAAATATTTCCAGCCAGACAAACCTGTTGGCACTGAACGCTTCAATCGAGGCTGCCCGAGCAGGAGATGCCGGAAAAGGTTTTGCTGTTGTTGCAGAGGAAATCCGCCAGCTGGCAGAAATGACCAAGGTATCAACGGAGCAGATCACACAGATCATGAATGAACTGACTGCTATCACAAAGGATACACAGACCGAACTTAAGAATGCGGTAGACAGTATCGATGTGCAGCGTGAAAAGGTAAAAACGGTACATGAAAGCTTTATAACCGTTGAGGAAGATGTGAAATCTTTAGTAGGAGATATGACGACGGTAAGCGATGAGGTATCTGCCGTTCTAAGTGCCAATGAAGTGATCGTAGACGGAATCTCTACTTTGTCAGGAATCACGCAGGAGATTTCTGCAAGCACTTCCGCAAGCAGAACGGATATGGATGGTCTGCATGACAGTGTAAGCAATTTTTCAACAGCTGTCGATCATACATTCGAAGCATTGGAGAATCTGAAGGCGATTGCTGCAATTGATGAAGAATAGAAAAATAGAGAGAACAGAGAGAGGACTGCCTTGTGCAGTCCTTTTTGAGCTTAAAAAATGGAAGTACCATGTTGAGGAAAAATAGAAATGCGCCGCAGGGATGCGCAGAAAAAGATTGCAATATGGAATTAAATCGTATAGTATATAGTAAGTAATTGCAAATTAAATTTATAGTTTATATAGTTATGGAATGATTCAGGAGGAAGAGAAAATGAATGCAAAACAACTTACCGCAGCAGAAACAATTGTGATGAAGTGTATCTGGGACGCAGATCATGAGATGTCACTGGCAGAGATCGTAAAAAATGCAAATGAGGGATACGGAAAAGAGTGGAAACCACAGACGGTATCCACATACCTTGCAAAACTCTGTATCAAAAATTATATCCAGATGAAACGTGTTGGAAGAACCATTACCTATGAAGTGCTGATCACGCAGGAAGATTATAAGAGCGAGCAGGCGAGAGAGTTTGTCGCATTCTGGAATAATGGTTCGCTGAAGCAGTTTATCACCGCTTTTTATAAGGATGAACCGGCTTCCAAAGCGGAGATTGAGGAACTTCGGAAAGCAATTGAGGAACTGGATGAATTGGATGGTATAGAACGGGAAAAGTAGTATGAGTAGTAAAATCCGAGAATATTTTGAAAAGAAAGAAAACCGCATAAAGTGCGGCATCACAGGCGGAACGATCGCATTGGCAGCCATTATTTTTATAGGTATGGTAGCTTT
>OKRR01002132.1_pt1 | contig 15280 bp, 13 predicted proteins | sample 1601211 | NCBI WGS metagenome assembly OKRR01 (sample SAMEA3541525, study PRJEB24748) | human gut metagenome | biome: human gut; feature: human-associated habitat; material: faeces | place: China | collected 2012
GGAACTGCAAAGGCGATCGTTTCCCCGCCATTTACCTTGAAACTGCTTTTAACCGCCTTTCCGTCTGCTGTAACGCTGCCCTCTTTCAGAAGTTTCTGCAAAAAGGAACGGGACAGAGCCGGGCAGGCGTCCGCCAGAAATTTATCGATGCGGGTTCCAGCTGCCTCTTCTGGAACCAGATATTCCTGTATCATCACTCTGACTCCTTTTTCATGCCTTTAAAAGAGAGAAATTCCAGTTCCTCATCCGAATAGAAGAAGAAAAAAAGGAGAATCAGCGAGAAGGTCGCGATCACCACATAGCAATCTGCCACATTAAAAATCGGAAAATCAATCAGCTTAAAATACAGGAAATCCACCACATATTTCTGAGTCATGCGGTCGATCATATTGCCAACTGCACCTGATACGAGCAGAAATAAGCTGCACATCAGCGGCAGATACCGCTTTCCATCCGGCATCCGGTATACCGCCCATAAAACTGCCAGAATGACTGCCGCTGCGATCAGGAAGAAGAATCCCTGGCGTCCCTGCAGCATTCCAAAAGCAGCGCCGCGATTTTCAGAATAATAAAATTCAAACACACCCTTAATGAGCACAAATGGCTTCTGCCCCTTCAGATGGACAACTGCCAGATGTTTTGTAAACTGATCCAGTCCGATACTGACTCCTAGCCCGATAAAAAAGATAAAGAACTGTCGTAATTTCGTGTTCATGCACCTGATTCCTTTCCTGCTATTATACCAGCACCTGATTGAGTGCCTGTTTCATCTCGTCCTCGGTTACCGTGCGATCCACGTAGGCGTCGCCGATGGAATGAAGGAGAATAAATTTGATGATGCCGGAATCCATCTTCTTGTCGCTCTTGGACGCTGCCACAATCGCATCCTTTTCAAGTCCGAATACCTGCGTACCGATATGGAATTCTCCCAGCGCTTTTTTAAATCGGTTTGTTTCCTCCGGCTTGATCATGCCGCGGTTTTCTGACAGCTTCATCGCTGCCAACGCGCCGAGTGCCACACATTCACCGTGCAGAAGTTCAAAGTTTTTCAGCTTCTCTATCGCGTGTCCCAGCGTATGACCAAAGTTTAAGAGCATACGGTCGCCTTTTTCGGTCGGATCCTTCTCTACCACGGCACGCTTGATCTCATTGCTCCAGGTCACTGTCTTGCGGAGTGCCTCCGGCTTTCTTCCCCAGATATCTGCCGCATTTTCAAGCAGCCACTCATAATATGCCGCATCCTTGATCAGACCGTGCTTTATAACCTCACCCATACCGGCGGAAAACTGGTTGTCCGGAAGTGTCTGAAGCGTATTGATATTGGTAAATACCAGCTTCGGCATATGAAACGCGCCAACCATATTTTTGTACGCGTCAAAATCAACGCCTGTCTTGCCGCCAATACTGCTGTCCACCTGGGAAAGAAGCGTCGTCGGAATCTGCATGAAGGCAACGCCGCGCAGATAGGTCGCCGCCGCGAATCCGCAGAGATCGCCCACAACTCCGCCGCCGAGTGCTGCCAGCATATCGTTGCGGTCAAAATGGTTCAAAATCAGGGTTTCATATAAATCACGGACGGTATCTAGTTTTTTGTGCTCCTCGCCCGCCGGGAATACGAACGAAATTACCGTCTTGCAGCACGGCGCCAGAAGTTCTTTTACCTCGTTCAGATATAATTTTTCTACGTTCGAATCCGTCACGATGCAGAGACGGCGGTTTGAAATGGAGAGTTTTTCAATTTCACCCGGAAGTGCCGAAAAATCTTCGGTCATCACAATATCATAGATCGGTTTCTCGTCCAGGTGGACGGTTACGCGATTCATTTTCTCATTCTTTACAGCTGTCATTTGTTTTCAGTCCTTTCTTTTTTACACATATTTATCCGCATAAACATACAGACGTCCCTTTTTCGACAATCCCCCGCTCCCGGCAAAGCGGAATTTTCCCATGCCGCGCACAGATACAATCTCGCCCTCTTTAAGCTGCACCGCCGGGGAAGTCACCTGTTTCCCGTCAATAAACACCTTTTCGCCCTCAATGAGCGGCAGTATCTTTGTGCGGGAGGATGAAAATACCATCGCGATCACACTGTCAAGACGCGGTGATGCAACACTTCCACTCACGCGCTCCATCTTTGGTGCGATTGGCTCCGTCGTGTCCGCCCTGCGGCAGCTTACGGAGGTATGGCGCACCATCGTGAGCTCCTGGCAGAGATAGTCCGCCATCTTTTCCTGGCAGAAGACGCAACAGCCATTTTCCTTCATCAGAATATCCCCGATGCAGCTGCGCTCAATCCCCAGGTTCATGATCGCCCCGAGATAATCCCGGTGCGTCAGCGCCTCACTGTAGCGCAGGTTTGCCGGAATGACCTCCAACACGGCGATCGGAAGTCCAAACTCCTCATCGTCATACGAAGCCAGAAAACAAAGAAGTTTGCGCTCTGCGCCCTCAAAGCCGCCCGTCAGGCAAGTCCGCACCGGCGGCAGCGTCTTCTCGATCGAGTGAAAGATCGTCTGTTCATTTAACGACAAAAAGCCGGTACTTGTCTGTATATCGCGCTGATAACAGAGTCCGGCCAGTTCTATCATTCTCTTTTTTAAAAGCTGTTCTTCTTTTTCCTGCAGCATCGCGTGTTTCTACTCCTGTTCGAAAGTGCTTATATAAAGTGTGCTCCTGCCCAGAAAGCCTGTATACAATCAGAAATCACACAAATTTCCGATTGTATAATAAATACTCCCAGGTTCAGATATATAGCGAACCTGGGAGTATATCAGTATCAGAAGTGGAGATTCATCCCGGAAACATTCATGGAACCGTCTGCTAAGAGTTCGGGAAAGTCGCCGGACAGCTCAACCGATGACGGTGTCGCAATAAAAATGTAATTGGAAATCTTCTGGAGATTTCCATCCATCGAATAGGTCGCGCCACAGGTAAAATCAATGATACGCTGTGCAACCTCCATGTGGATTCCTTCCATATTTAAAACAACAGCTTTTCCAGCCAGCAGGTAATCGCAAATCTCTCTCGTATCCTCCATGGAAGTAGGTTTGATCAGAGATACTTCCATGCTGCGGCGCATCTGCACTACCTTATTGTTAGAGGAACGTGGCAGAAAACGCGGCTTAGGTTCCTCCTCGTGGCGGTAATCATCCATCTCTTCGTCCCTCTTGCCGAAAGAACGCTTCTTAATCACCGGTTTTTCTTCTTCGTAATCTTCCTCATCGAAGTAATCGTCATCATTCTCTGTGAGACGCATTGTATCCATTAATTTGTTCAGAATACTCATAACCCTATTTCTCTCCTATCTTTGCCCTGGTTCCAAAAATGCCCGTACCGACTCTTACCATAGTTGCACCTTCTTCAATCGCTGTCTGATAGTCTCCGGTCATTCCCATCGAAAGGACATTCATAGTAACATTATCAATGTTTTTCCGTTTCATGTCAACATATAATTCATATAATTTTTTAAAAACACCACGATTTTCTTCCGAATTCTCTACAAATGGTGCAATCGTCATAAGTCCCTGTATGTGGACATGCGGGTACTTTGCAATTTCGCGTGCCGCTTCCTCGACTTCTTCCGGGGCAAAACCAAATTTGGACTCTTCTCCGGCGACATTGACCTCCAGAAGAATAGAAACGTCCAGATCACGTTTGACCGCTTCTTTTTCGATCTGCTCTGCCAGTCCCACCGTATCGACGGAGTGAATCAGAACTGCCTTGTCAATTACCTGACGGACTTTATTTTTCTGTAAATGTCCAATCATATGCCAACGGATATCAGACGGCAGCTGCGGTTCCTTCTCCAGAATCTCCTGCACCTTGTTTTCGCCGAAATCTCTGGCGCCGGCATCATATGCCTCTTGAAGCATCGGCACCGGCTTTGTCTTACTGACCGCGATCAGCGTGACATCCTCCACCTTCCGTCCGCTCCGCTCGCAGGCGTTCCGTATATTCTGACGTACTTCTTCTAACTGTTCCTGAACCATATGTGATACACCTTCCTTATCTCTATATTTTGGAAATATCATTACTGATATACGATCTGGCCATCCGATACGGTGCTGGCATCCAACACGATATGGTCATAAACCGATAATCCATATTTGGTTCCTTTTTCTACAATGTAATATTCACCGCTATTTGCAAGTTCTTTCACCTGCTTGAACACCGCGTATCCCTTATTAATATTGTAAGCACCTGTCAGCTTTGCCGTCGGTCCTACCTGGAAGCGCTCGTTTGAATCCGGCTTCACCAGATAATCGCCGCTCTTTAACAGCCCATCGTCGCTCTTCTCGACATAATAATACTCATCGGTCGAGCTGTAAATCTCCGGCGTGACAAATTCAATCGACGCCTTTCCGCCTTCGCCGTAAACTTCTTTATTGAAGCCAGCCTCATCTTCAGTAGCGTTGCCGCCCGTTGTCATATAATCAACTGGAATGGTATAAAATTCCTTCTCCATCACCGATGATACCGGAATTTTAAGTCCCTGCGTTTCCTCGCTGGAGATCTCGAAGTTCATAAAACGCTCGGATTCAAACTGGATCATGTAACGGTCCAGATCCAGGCGTCCATACAGATTGCCATCGGAACCGGTAAACATCGAATAATTTCCCCGGAATTTCATATCACTTCCCAACGGCTTGATCGTCAGTGTATCTTGATCGGCAAACTGCTCTTTATCCTTGTCATCCATCTGAAACACGATACTCCAGTTCTCCGATGTGATGATCTTGTACACCGGCGTGCCCGCCTCGATCAGTTCCCCAGCTCGTCCCACCTGCCGCGTATATTGACTCCGGTCAAACGAATCCGCCGTCACCTCCTCCGGCGCGACCCCCTCAAAAGAATCGGTCACATAGGAAATAATACCCGGCTGGGGCGCCGATATCTGTTTGTAATTGATACCCTGTGCCTGAAGCTGTGCATCCATATCGCCCAGCGCATTGAAATTCATATACTCTGCAACCGAAGCCTGCAAAGAATATTTGGCGTCGTAGACACTTTCAAAGCGCTGATCGTTGTAGGATAAACAGAACGAACTGAGTTGTTTCTTCAAATCAGCCAGATTTTCTGCTGACAGGGACACCCCAGAGGACTGATTTTCTTCCAAAAATTTCCCCAGCTCGCCGGTCTCATCTAGCGAATAGACGCGCGCCCCAGCGCCTGCCCGCTTTCCCTCGCGCACATAATAGTTGACGTACCCGGTCTGCGGTGCATTTTCCACTGTCTCATCCCGAAACAGGATTCCGTTGTATTCTTTATTATTTACAATACTTCCCTCGACGACCTCATAAAACTGGACGTGATCCCGCCTGAGATATGTATAGACACTGAAAGAAAGATAGACGAAAATCATGGCAAAAATGATCATGCCTACATTGATATTCAATGGCTTTCTGTAGCGTACAATTTTCTTGTTTTTGGCCATGCAGCTCTATCCTCCCTTTTCCCGATGTACTTCTCTGGCAGCTGTTTCTGCAGTTTCACAGTTACCAGACAAAAATCCACGCAAATTTGTCTACGGCCATGGACTTTTGCAATATTCTGTATAGCCCAACGTACAGCCTTTATTATACGAGTGAATTGTCCAAATTTCAAGATCAATTCATCCCGTCAATTATACAGAATCATCCATAATCTGCAGATGCCAGAAGGAGCGGCAGGGAGTATCGCCCGCATTCCGCATCGTGTGATAGAGATTCGGCTTGATATAGATCGAATCGCCCGGTCCTAAGAGATAAACCGTTCCATCCAGATTGACCTCCATCTTGCCTTCCAGAATGACTCCGACCTCCGCGTATGGATGCAGCCCCCAGGACGGCGGTGTATCTTTTGTCTCTGGATCATAGGTTGAAAACTCATAAATACCGCGTTTCTTTCCAAAATCCAGACGGCGGATTTGAAGCTTGTACTCATCATATTCATATAACTGCTGCTCCTCCTGGCGAATCAGGGTTCTCTCCTCGCCGGAAGGACTGAGCAGATCCCGGATCGAAATACCAAGCGCCACGCAGATGCGCTGCAAATTGTTCAGCGTCGGGCTTGCCTGGTTCCGCTCCAGATTGCTCAGATATCCCACTGACAGATCGGTAAACTGGGACAGCTTCTGGATCGTGATAGATTTACTCTTGCGAATCTCCTTGATCCGCTGTCCAATATTCTCCACTTCTTCAAATTCCATGCAATCCCTCCGAACGTTTTATTTTTACGGTTCTGCTATTATTCATTATGCGTTCCGTTTTTTCCATGCCGCCTCGATCTGATCGAGCGCCTGTGCAATCACACTTCGCGAACTGCCCAGATTAAAGCGCATAAATCCAGATCCCTGTTCACCCGAATGCGTGCCCGGATCCAGCCATACCTTCGCTTCATCCGAGAAGAATGCCATCAATTCATCATCCGTCATCCCCAGTTCACGGCAATCCAGCCACGCCAGATACGTTCCCTCCGGTTCTACCAGCTGAATCTGTGGCACACGGTTTTTACAGAAATCGCGCACCAGTGCCAGATTGCCAGCCAGATAGCCGATAAGCTGATCCAGCCATTCCCCGCCTCCTTCATACGCTGCACGGCAGGCGAACAATCCCAGACGGTTCATATTTTCTTGGCCAACATCCAGTAGCTCCGACCGGAATTTACGCCGCATCTCCGGATCCGGGATAAAGAGGTTTGATGTCGCCATGCCAGCCAGATTGAAGGTCTTGCTCGGCGCTGTACACATCATCGAATGAAGGCATGCTTCCTCTGAAATCGACGCATACGGAGTCTGCTCATGCCCCTGCCATACAAAATCGCCATGGATCTCGTCGCTGATCACGTATACATGGTGGCGCAGACAGATGTCAGCCAGTGCGGTCAGCTCTTCCCTCGTCCAGACACGGCCAACCGGATTGTGCGGATTGCATAAAATCATCAGTTTGACATGCTCATCCAGCACCTTCTGCTCCAGATCTTCCAGATCCATCTCATAATGTCCATCTTTTAAAACCAGCGGATTCTCCACCAGCGTCCGCTTATTGCGGAGGATCGCCCGGCTAAATGGATGGTAGACCGGCGGCTGGATCAACACCGCATCGCCCTCCTGGGTAAAAGCCCGCACTGCGATCGAGAGTGCAAACACGATACCTGGCGTGCAGGTCATCCACTCCGGCTGCAGAGTCAGGTGATGGCGTTTCTGATACCACGCTGCCACCGCATCAAAGTACGACTCATCTGCCCGGCTGTAACCGAAAATCCCGTGATCCACTGCCTTTTTCAGCGCTTCAACCACGCTGTCCGGCGATCGGAAATCCATATCCGCCACCCAGAGCGGCAGAATATCATCCGCTTTCCCATTTTCTTTCTTAAAATCATGCTTGATCGACCAAGTATGGGTCCGATCGATCGGTGTGTCAAAATCGTACTGCATAGAAAATCCACCTTTCTGTTATATATCGTTAAAATTTTCCAAATTCAGCCATAATTTCAAAAAAATTCTAACTAATATTTTACACCAGTCGACGATCAATGTCTACAATTACTCCCTCAATTAGCCAAAAAACTAAGAAGCTGACGAGGACAGGGCGGTCTGGCTTTCAGCTTATCAAATTGTACGCATTTTGAGCACAGATGTCCGAATGAGGCGGATGTAAGTCCGCATCAGGCGAGCATCTGTAGCGAAAGCAAGCGAACAATGATAAGTCTGAGAAGCCAGGCTGTCCTGTCCCCGTCAGCTTCGACGCCTTCACGAATCTATTTAATTTACTTTACCATATGACAAGCCACAAAATGCCCCGGCGTCACTTCCCGGAGTTCCGGCAGCTTCGCCCGGCACTCCTCCGTCGCATACGGACATCTCTCGGCAAAACGGCAGCAGTCCTTCGGGTTGATCGGGCTTGGAATCTCGCCCTTAACCATGATACGCTTCTTCTCACGCACCAGCCTCGGATCCGCAACCGGAATCGAGGACAGAAGCACCTGCGTGTACGGATGCAGCGGATGTGCATACAGCTCTTCGGAATCGGCAAATTCAACCATCGTTCCCAGATACATAACGATAACACGGTCGGAAATGTATTTGACGACGCTCAAGTCATGTGCGATGAAGAGATAGGTCAGTCCCATTTCTTCCTGCAGTTCCTTTAACATATTTAAAACCTGCGCCTGGATTGAAACATCCAGTGCGGAGATCGGCTCGTCGCAGATCACAAACTCCGGTTCGACCGCTAATGCCCTGGCAATACCAATTCTCTGCTTCTGACCGCCGGAGAACTCATGCGGGAAACGGGACATATGGTCGCGGTTCAGACCGACGCGCTTCAGGATCGCCTCTACCTTCTGATCCACATCCTTGTCCGTCGCCAGTCCATGCAGTTTCATGCCGGAACCGATGATATCCTTGACCGTCATACGCGGGTTCAGGGAAGAATGCGGATTCTGGAAGATCATCTGCACATTCTTGCGGAATGCTTTTTCCTCTTCACGGGTGTATTTAAAAATATCTTTTCCTTTATAGGTGATCGTGCCTGCTGCCGGCTCATACAGCTTTACCAGGCACCGTCCCGTCGTGGACTTGCCGCATCCGCTCTCACCTACCAGTCCCAACGTTTCACCTTTATAAATCGTAAAATGCACGTGATCAACTGCTTTCAGCACTTTTCCCCTGCCGACGTTGAAATACTGGCAGAGATCCGTGACCTGGAACAGGGGTGTGCTCCTATCAATTTGTTTTGCCATGGTGTCCCCTCCGTTTCTCTTCCGGCAGAGCCGCAACATTTTCCTCTTCTTCCTGTTTCTGCGCCTCAGTCAGCCCTTTCATGATATCCACCTTCGGCGCATATTCATGCTGCAGCCAGCACGCACAGGTATGTTCGTCTGAAAGCCTGTGAAATTCCGGCTGTTCTTCATAACAGACCTTCATCGCAAACTCACAGCGCGCTGCAAACGGGCATCCTTTCGGCGGTGCGAACAGATCCGGCGGTGTTCCGTCGATCGGCACCAGCTTCTGATTCTTGGAGGTATCCAGCGTAGCGATTGATTTGATGAGACCTGCCGTGTACGGATGTGCCGTCTCATAGAAGATCTCATCAACCGTTCCTTTTTCAGCCACCTTGCCGCCGTACATAACAAGCACGCGGTCGCACATCTTGGCGATAACTCCGAGATCGTGGGTAATCAGAATAATCGAGGTGTTCATCTTATCGCGCAGTTCCCTCAGAAGATCCAGGATCTGTGCCTCGATTGTTACATCCAGCGAGGTCGTCGGCTCATCCGCGATGATGATGCTTGGCTTGCCAACCAGCGCGATCGCGATCATGACACGCTGCTTCATACCGCCGGACAACTCATGCGGATACTGTTTATAACGACGCTCCGGCTCATTAATGCCGACCAGACGCAGGATCTCCAGCGCCCGTTCCCTGACTTCTGCCCGGGTCATCCCCTTCCGTCCGACAAAAACCTCCTCGATCTGTTTTCCAACCGTCATGGTCGGGTTTAACGAGGTCATCGGATCCTGAAAGATAAATCCAATCTCCACACCGCGGATTTTCCGCATCTCGCGGTCTGTCTTGGTGATGATCTCCTCGCCTTTATACTTGATCGAACCGCCCTCAAAAAATCCCGGCGGCTCCGGGTTGAGCTTTAAAATGCACTGGGAGGTAACACTCTTGCCACATCCGCTCTCGCCTACGATTCCAAGAATCTCGCCTTCGCGTACATTAAAACTAACATCCCGGACGGATTTTACCACGCCGCCGTATGTATGGAACGAGAAGGTCAGATTCTTGATTTCCAGTATATTTTTAGCCATTGTCTCCTACCTCCTATTCCGTTCCTCTCAATCTCGGGTCAAATGCATCCCGCAGACCATTTCCGAGCTGGTTGAGCGCCAGTACAGTTGTACAGATAAAGAATGCCGGCACGTACAGCATATGCGGCGCTGCCGTCATCATACGGGTTCCCTCTTTTGCCAGAACGCCCCAGCTTGCCTGCGGCGGGGAAATGCCGAGACCGATATAACTCAAGAACGCCTCCTGGAAGATGGCGCTCGGGATTGCCATTGTCAGGTTTGTGATCAGAAGACCCATGATATTCGGGATGATCTCACGCACGATGATTGTGAACGCCGACTCGCCCATGACGCGGGCTGCCAGTACGAAATCCTGCTCTTTCAAGCGGTATACTTCGCCTCTGGTAAAACGGCAGGTTCCCGTCCATCCAACAATAACCATTGCAATGATTAAGCTCTTAACGCCAGAACCTAATACTACCATAACCAAAATACAGACGATCAGAGATGGAATACCATAAATAACATCGATAATACGCATGACGATCATATCAAACTTGCCGCCATAATAGCCGCAGAAACCGCCCAGCACTGTACCAATTACAGTATTTAAAAGGGCTGCCAGAAGACCGATCGTCAAAGAAACACGTGCGCCCATCCAAACACGTACCCAGAGGTCACGCCCCAGAGAGTCGGTTCCCAGCCAATGAGCTGCTGAAATCCCTTTGCTCATCGAGTAGGCATCCTGCTGGTCAAATCCGTAGTGGCTGAACATCGGTGCAAAGATCGCTAACAGTCCATATGCAATCAACAGAATCAGACTGAAATATGCCGCCTTGTTCGTCCGGATTCGTCTCCACGCCTCCTGCCAGAAGGTCAGGCTTGGTCTGGAGATCGATTCCATTTTTTCAATATTTTTACCTACCATCTCAAACTTGTCGCGGGTAATCGTGCGTCCATCTGTCAGGTTTTCGGATGTGCCTGCTGCTGCGCCGGAATTCTCAGAAGGCAGCACATTTCCATCTTTCATTTTCATCTCACCCATACTGCCACCTACTTTCCGCCGATCCGCACTCTCGGATCGATCACGCCATACAGAATATCAACTACCATGTTGCAGAATACCAGGAATGTGCCGTAAAACGCCGTCATGCCAAGGATCAGGGAGTAATCGTTGTTCTGCACACTCTCAACATAATATTTACCCATGCCGGGGATAGCAAACAGGGACTCGATAACAAATGTACCGGTCAGAACGGCTGCTACCGTCGGACCGAGGATCGTAACAACCGGCATGATCGCGTTCCGGATCTGATGCTTCCAGGTCACACGGAACTTGGAAATGCCCTTCGAGCGCGCCGTCTTGATGTAATCCTGCTGGACTACCTCCAGCATACTCGCACGCATGATACGCGAGACGGACGCCATCGTGTAGAATCCCAGTCCGATCGACGGCAGGATCGTGTAGGCGAAGCCCTTGTACTGCGCGATCGGGAACAGCCCCCATTTGACTGCAAAGAAATGCTGCAGCAGCGCGCCCATGATAAAGTCCGGGACACTTGTACCAAATACAGCTACAATCACAAAGATTAAATCAATTTTATTGCCACGGTTTAATGCAGAAATAATACCAAATACAAGACCAAAGGAAATCGCAAAACATAATGCGCGGATACCAAGGTCTGCCGAATACGGAAATGCGCCTGCTAACAGGTCATTGACGGTACGGCTCGGATATTTGGTAGAAAAACCGAAATTTCCATGAATCAGATTATTCAGATATGTCAGATACTGCTGGAGTAAGGGTTTATCGAATCCGTAGTAGGCACTTAAATTGGCCTTTGCGGTTGCTGACATTTTCGGATCATTGAACGGTCCGCCCGGCATCAGCCTTGCCAGGAAAAATACAACGGATACGAGAACAAACACAGTCACAATGGATATTCCCACCCGCTTCAGTATATATTTTTTCATAGGTTCACGCTCCTTTAACTACGGGAACATCCCAAATCCGGTTGTTCCGGCCGCCGGTTACGGCTCATTCATCCACCAGGCAGCCACCGGATATGTACTGCGCTTCAGAAATCCGGCTGCTTTGCCGGATCCTGAAGCGCAGGTGCTTCAATCATCTTCTAAGGTTTTTCAATATGTTTTGGATAGATGATGGATTAGTTTGTGATGTCCACATACATATAGTCATAGTTCAGTCCAACAAAGTATGCGCCCAGATTCTGTACACGATCAGATACCATATACGGAACCTCTCTTAACTGAAGCGCTACCAGTGCGCCGTCTTCCAGGAGTGTCTTCTCTGCATTGAACAGATTGTCCATACGCTCTTTACCGGAAGTTGTCTTGGAAGCGTCGATGTACTTATCGTATTCATCACTGTGGTAATTTAAGTAGTTGTAGCCGGAGGTGCTGTACCAGAGCTCCAGGTAGCTGTACGGGTCAGAGTAATCCGGTGCCCAGCCGCTCATGATGATATCGTACTCATCACTGTCCGGAACCAGGAGTGCGTTTTTCGTTGCGTACGGAACCATGTTGATATCTACATTGATACCCAGGTTGTTCTTCCACTGGTTTGCAACAACCTCTGCCTCTTTCTTCGCTGTGTCAGAATCGGATACAACCAGTTTCAGGGAAATATCAGAAGCACTGGAAAGACCTAATTCAGATAATGCCGTATCCAGATACTCTTTTGCCTTATCCAGATCACCCTGAAGCGGGAATGCCTCTAACGGATACTCGGTGCCGTACTCGCCGTCCACGCCGCGAACCTGCGGAAGCACATATCTCTGGTTAGCCTGGTATAAACCATTGTGGGTCAGAAGAATGTATTCTTCACGGTTGACTGCGTAGTTCATCGCCAGACGCAGGTTCTTGTTTGCCAGATATTTATTCCGGTGATTCAGTGCCGCATAATCGTCTGCGCCGTTGTAGTAAGACTGTGTCTTGCCCTCATACTGCGCTGCCAGCTCGGTTGGAACCTCTGCCAGATCCAGCTCGCCTGCATCGAACATCGAAACAGCAGTAGTCTGATCGGCTACGGTCAGAATCTCAACGCCGTCCAGGCTGATCTTTTCATTGTCATAATAATCCGGGTTCTTTGCCAGTTCTACTTTGCCGTTCGCATACTCCGTTACAACGAACGGTCCATTGTAAACCTGTTTGTCTGCGCTTCCGCCGAACTCGTTGCCATATTTCTCAACCAGATCTTCACGCACCGGCATGAATGCACTCATACTCGTCATGCTGACGAAATAATCAGCCGGATTCTCAAGGGTTATCTCCAGTGTGAAGTCATCCAGTGCCTTAACGCCCAGCTCATCGACTGAGAGTTCACCATCACTGACCTTGGCGCCGTTCTTTAAAACAGCCCCCAGATAGCTGGCAGGGCAGGCTGCTGCCGGATCGCAGAGACGCTTCATACCGTACTCATAATCCTTAGCCGTAACAGTCTGTCCATCACTCCACTTTGTATCCTGACGGAGTTTGAAAGTATATACGAGACCATCATCGCTGACTTCATAGCTCTCAGCGGTTGCCGGCTGAAGCTCGCCCTGTACGTTGCGGTACAGACCATCATAGATATGATAGGAGACGGTCGCGTCTGCTACCGAGTTTGTCTTATCAGGGTCAATCGTCGCGATATCCGCCGTGTTGGAATAACGGAAAATCTTTTCGCCCGCTGCTGCGCTCTGGGAACTGTCACTTCCCGATTCAGCTGCCTTCGTATCATCCACCGAAGCGCTCGGAGTGGAACAGCCCGCTACACTCGCTGCCATCAGTGCAGCTAATCCCAGTGCAAGTAGTTTGTTTTTTCTCATAATATTCCTCCTTGTCCTTTTTTATTAAAGCTCAATCAGTTCCTTTGTGGCGCTGATCAGGTTTTCATTGCCTGTCTCCGTGATGAGAAGCTGATCTTCAATGCGGATACCGCCCCATCCTGGAATATAGATACCCGGTTCCACGGTCATGACATTATTGGCATGCACGATATTTTTAGAAACAGGGCTCATAAATGGAATCTCATGGACAAACATGCCGACGCCGTGTCCGATTCCTGTGTAGTGATATGGAAAATACTCGGTCCCCTCGATGATCTTCGTGGATTCATAATATGCATCCGATGCCGAAACCCCATCTTTTAAGAATCCTTCCACCGCAGCGACCATCTGCTGCTCAATCTTGTATACTTCCTTCTGCTTCGGCGTTGCGCGTCCGACTACCAGGGTACGCGTCATATCAGATAAATAACCATGATACTGGCATCCATAATCCATCAGGACCAGATCGCCGTATTCAATCGCCTTCTGGGACGGAATTCCATGAAGCAGGGATGTTCTCGCACCGGAGATGAGGATATTGCCGTATGGCTGTGTATCCGCGCCCTCCAGAACCATATAGAGGCTTAAACGCGCCGCCAGCTCTTTCTCGGTAATGCCGACCCGGATATCCTTCTGGATCTTTTCATATGCCCTTGAAGCAATATCACAGGAGATACGCAGGCACTCAATCTCTTCCGGCCTCTTGATGGAGCGGAACTCCTCGATGATGCCGTCCGCCGGTACCAGCTCTGCTTTTACCTCCGACTGGAGGTTCTGGTACTGTTCAACGGTCAGGTGGGCTGCTTCAAAGCCGATCGTCTTTGCCCCAACCTTTTCCGCCGCGTAGGCAAGTGCCTTTCCGATGGAACCGTAGGTGTCTCTCCAGTTCAAAATTGTGTAATCCGGGCACTCATAGGAAACCTGCTCGGTGTAGCGCGGATCTGTCAGAAAGAATTTTTCCTGCTCCGTGATAAAAAGCCAGGAATCTTCGCCGGTATAATGGCTGACATACTTTACATTGACCGGGCGGCTGATGAACATGCCATCCAGGTGCTCTTTCTGCATATACGCAAGTAACTGTTCCATGCTTACTCTCCTCCCATCACTGATTCTATTTCCTCTATCGTTCTGGGGATGGATGCTGTCAGATTCTCACAGCTATCCTCCGTTACCAGGCAGTTATCCTCGAGGCGGAAGCCGATGCCCCATTCCTCGCAGTCGATGCCGATATCCACGCAGAAAACCATACCCGGCTCTACGATATCGACATCGACCAGATCATGTGTGTCCCAGCCAACATGGTGGGCGCCGCCGTGCCAGATATATCTGCCGACATCCTCATACCGGTCACATAAGCCGATCGCTTTGAGCTGTTCGAAATTGTATTCCCTCGCCAGCCGGTCCACGTCTGCCATCTTCATTCCCGGCCGGATGATAGAGAACATGTGCTGCGAAGTCCGGTATGCACATGTGTAAAGAAGTCGCTGCCGTTCGGAAAACTTTCCGTTGCACGGCCAACCGCGCGATACATCATTGAAGAGGTGGTCGTACTGGGCGCCTACGTCGTTGAGAATCATATCGCCGTCCTTCGCCTGCCCTGTGTACTCATAATAGTGAATACAGAAATTATTGGCTCCCGCGGAAATGATACTCGGAAATGCCGGTTCAAGGCATC
>OKRR01002137.1_pt1 | contig 15270 bp, 11 predicted proteins | sample 1601211 | NCBI WGS metagenome assembly OKRR01 (sample SAMEA3541525, study PRJEB24748) | human gut metagenome | biome: human gut; feature: human-associated habitat; material: faeces | place: China | collected 2012
TAGTATTATGGTACATCTGTTTATAAATCGTGTCCACTTATTTAATATAGATCCAGAGACAAAGTATCAATGGAATATCAAAAGAGTAGAAAAAAGGTTATATTACCATACGTGGAAGTATAATTTGGAGATTTGCTACGATAAGAAATATTTTGGAAAACGAAAGAAACACTGGAGATGTTTTGTTTCAGAAAGCATATACTGTTGATTTTTTAAGCAGTAAAAGAATATCAAATGATGGGATTTTACCAAAGTATTATGTGGAGAATGATCATGAGGAATTTTATATGGCAAAGGAAGAAAAATAGAGAAGAGCTGAGCTAAGGAAAGGCATAGAGGACGAGAGTGGCTGTAACGAAAGTATAGTGCAAAATATGTTTTACCCAATGTTTTGCTTTGTGGTGAGCGTGGCAAACCATACCGCAGGCAAATGTAGAAAACAAAAGTGGTATGGAGATACGATAACAGACTGAAAAATAGAACTATGTACTATAAAAGTTCGCCTACTATTAATGAAAAGACTTTGAATGAATGTATTCTGCGGACAATTAACTCTATCGTAGAAAATAAAGTGGATTTCCTAATATTTTCAAGTATGATTTATTCTTGGAACTGAAAAAATATAAATTTCAAAAAATAGATTATGATAACGAAATTGAGAAATGAAAAGGAAAGTTAATCAGGATCCTGAAATCAAAAGAAGGTATCAGCAGCCGTAAAAAGTTGTGTGAAGAAATACTCCAAAAAATGAATTGGTTTGAAGATGAGAAGAGAAGAAAAATCTGAAAACAATAAGAAAGAACGAAAACATATAGAAACTCTACTGGACAAAAAATTGGATCTGGAAAGTCTGATGCATGTGAAGGAGTATGAAGATAATCTTGTAAGGCGTTTGGTTAGATCCATTAAAATAATATTGATGGAAGTGTGGAAATAAGGTTTAAGGCGGGGATGGTAGTGAAGGAAAAAATAATACTATTACAGTACATAATTAAAGTTTTGATGGAATGCTAATTTTAGGTATTAAAGAAGAATGATACAGAAAAATTTTGAGGCTGTTTTAAAGTTGCAAACTACTACCAAAAATCACGTAAAGTTTTTTGTTTTTTTGTCAAGATATGTGATAAAATAATGAATATAAATTAAGATGAGTGTATTTATGTATACATAATTGGTACCATTTGAGTTTTTGTTTGTTTTATATTGAGGGAGTTATTTTAAGTGCAAAGTAAAATATAAAAAGAGAAATAAGGTGTCATATGTCAAAAACAATAAAAGAAATGATCTATGCCAAAGACATTGAGATTGGATTTATAATACGGATTTTCAAATGAATTTGTTTCTTTTATAGATTACCAGATATAAAAGTGATGAATAGAATAATGTAACTTGAAATTGGATGAGAAATTAAGATGCTATAGAGTTTCTTGGTTAATGGAAAAGTTTCATTATCTATTTTTAATTCATCGAATTCGACGGATTTAGAAATCAAAGAATGGCTAAATACTTTTAAAATGTCACCTATGAAATGGATTTCTACTGAATTCAAACTGTATATATCAAAGGTTACAAGCGTCAGAAGTTAGATGAGAACAGCCGACTGTCTCTGAATTAGAACTTGAATCGAGAGATTGCAAAGTTTAATTATTGTATCTATATATATGAGTAAGACGCAGTCCAAATGATTGGTCTTTTACATGATTTGGCAGCGAAATAACTACAGACAATGGAGTCTTTAAATGTACAGCATTTGCCACAAATTTCAAATAAAATATTATAGTTAATAGATTGATACTCATCAAGGAGGGAGTAAGGTGTACCTATCATCAATACGAATTAAAAATTTTAGATGCTTTGATGATAATGAGCATGTTATTTGTTTTAATCCAGGTCTAACAATATTGGTTGGCGAAAATGATTCTGGAAAATCCGCGATAATGGATGCTATAAGAATTGTTTTAGGTACTACAGATTTTAATTGGTTGCGAATAGAGACAGACGATTTTTATAATGAAGATACTTCTTTAGAAATTAAAATTGTATGTAAATTTTCTGCTTTATCTGAGGAAGAACAAGCAGCATTTTTAGAATGTCTAACATATGAAGAAGAAGGAAGCACAGTACACCCATGTCTGTACTTACATTGGACTTGTAAATATTCAACTTCTTTCAAACCTTCACGCCCAATTTCTTCGATTTCAACAGGGAAAGAGGGGAACGGGGCAGTACCTGCTGCAGAAGCACGTGAATTGCTTCGAGTTACTTATTTGAGAGCATTAAGAGATGCTTATAGTGATATGCGAGCAGGTAGACATTCTCGATTGTCGCAGATTATCCATAATATACCTAGTTTAATGGATGGGGAAGATAAGTTTGTAGATGGTATGGATTTACATGAATTGTCCTTAGTTGGCATTACAAACCTATCAAATAGTTTGCTCGAATCTCATAAGGCCATTAAAACAGTTAATAATAGTTTGACTGAAATTTTAAGCGATCAAATGCTTTTAAAGCAAGATGTTGTTAAAACCAGATTTGAAGTAGCAGGTGTAAATGGCAATGATTTGCAGAAAGTAATAGCATTATTAGAAAAATTAGATTTATCTGTAGATAAAGATGCAAGTGCTATGCAAGGCAGAGTTGGACTGGGAACAAGCAATATTATGAGTATGGCTTGTGAATTACTTTTGCACAGAGAAGCAGAAACAGTAAAAAAATCCTCTTTTTTGTTAATTGAGGAACCTGAGGCACATGTCCATGCTCAAAGACAGTTAAAACTAATTCAATCATTGGAAAATGAAGCAGAAAGTAAAAATCAACAGATTATTATGACGACCCACTCGCCTCTATTAGCTTCAGTAGTTCAACTGAAAAATATAATCATGCTAAAGAACGGACAAGTGTTTCCTATGGCTGAAGGATATACTAAACTTGATAAAGATGATTATAAATACTTGGAAAAATATCTGGATGCTACAAAGGCAAATTTATTCTTTGCAAGAAATGTTATTATTGTTGAGGGACCAGGAGAAGCATTACTCATTCCAACAATCTCAAAATTAATGAATCGGAATTTAATAGACTTTGGAACTTCACTAGTAGATGTTAGAAGTACAGGATTACGTCGTTATGCAAAAATTTTTCAACGTAATGATGATAGGAATTTGGATGTAAAAGTTGCATGTGTAACGGACAGAGATGTAATGCCTAATTGTGCGCCTCAAATTTGTATAAATGAAAACTATACTTTAGATCCAGCTACATGGCCGAAAAAAGAAAATCGTAACTGGAGAGCAGAAGCTGATTTTACTGAAGAAGAAGCTACATCTCATATCGATAAAATAGCACAAAAAGCCAATGGACAAAATGTATTAACATTTATTGCAGATCACTGGACATTAGAATATGACTTAGCTTATACAGGATTAGTCTATGATGAAATGAAAAAGGCGTTGATAAAAGCATTAGTTGAAGTAAGTTATGCAAAGAAAAATTGGGAAAATAAAATAAAAACTGTAACAGAAACTATTGATAGACTTGAAACGATACAAGAAAAAGCTTCGTACTTTTATAGTTTCTTTGCTAAAAATACAACATCGAAAGCTGATTTTGCACAACAGTTTTCTTTCGAATTAGAAGAAAGTTACAGCGGTCATTCTAGTGAATTAGAACAGGCATTACCATCATATTTGGTAAATGCTATCAAATATGTTACAGAGGAATGAGAACATGGGAATTAAACGTTTAGAGCAAATACAAATCACAGATGAGGATATTGCATGGATTGAATCCATATTGGGATTTCAGTTTGATGATGATAGAATCAAAATCCTTAAAAACTTAGAGTCTAGAGATATTCAGGCGTTTCCGGGTAGTGGAAAAACAACGATACTTGTTGCTAAGTTAGCAATTTTGGCAAAAAAATGGCCATATGTTAATGCTGGGATATGTGTTTTATCTCATACGAATGTAGCTAGAGAGGAAATAGAGGATCGCCTAGGAAATACTGATATAGGAAAGAAACTTCTTTCGTATCCGCATTTTATAGGAACAGTACACTCTTTTTTTGATACTTTTGTTGCATTACCGTGGCTTCGATCAAAAGGATATCCTATAAATCTTATTGATTCTGATTTGGTAAAAAAATCTAGGTGGTTTATGTTGCCTTTTGGAACAAGGGCTTACTTGGAAAGAAATCATAAGGATGAACAAATTTGTGGTTACGATGGAAATATTGGTCTTATTCCATGGGATAAGGAAGGTAAAACCAAACAACACATTTTAGATGCAATAGATAAATCGCAAAAGAATGGCAATTTTACATTTGACGAAATGCTACTGTATTCAAAGCAGGCGCTGGACGTAAGTGAGTCTCTAGCTATAGGACTTCAACAGAGATTCCCCATAGTTTTTGTTGATGAAGCACAGGACACTAATTCTTTTCAATTAGAATTACTCAGTAAAGCTTTTCCGCCCAAAAGCAATTTAACAATTGTACAGGGATTTGGTGATTGTAATCAAGCAATTTATAATTATGTAAATGAAACAGTCGAAAAAATAGAGTTTCCAAGAGAAGGACCTCTGGTATTGAAAGAGAGTCAACGGTTCGATAATAGGATAGCTAAACTTGCAAATACAGTAGCTGTTTCTGCAGATCAAATGTGCGGAATAGAGAATGTTTTCTCTGAGAGAAAAATTGACCATACAATTTATTTATTTTCAAAAGATAAGGCTAAACAAGTAATTGATCAGTTTGGTCAATTAGTTTTGGACACATTTTCGGATGAGGAACTGTTAAAATACAGCAAAAATGGTTGCCATGTTGTGGGGATGGTTCATGTCAAAAAGGATGAATTGACTCCTGAAAAACAATTTCCAAAAGGGATATTTGATTACTGGAAAGAATATGAAGCTGATAAGGCAAATAAGAATCATAATCCAAATCGCTTGATAGAGTATTTCAGAATAGCACATAAACAATTTAAGGAATCTGGCGAGATGTGTGTGTTTGTAGAATGGTGTGCAAAAGGTATTAGGCGATTAATCAATATGGCGGCAAATCAAACCTTAGTAGAAGCAACTAACAATCCATTAAAATCAATAATTAAGCAACTTCCAGCGGAAAAAGAAATGTTGATAAGGGGATATTTTTTTAAATTTTCAACTTTATCAATAACTACAGAAGATGATTGGAAGCAAATTATACCTGTTTTTGAGGATATCTTAAATGAGTTTGAATTAAAATTCAATAAAGCTACGAACAAGTTTTTGTCTTGGACAGCGGAAATAAAAATATCTCAAGAGTGCATACCTGCAAGTACAAAAGCGTCACCAAACCATTACATATATAAAGATAATACTAGTGCTCGATGTGTTGATTTGGAATTTGGAAGTATTCACTCTGTAAAAGGAAGGACACAATTGGCAACACTGGTTTTGGAAACATATTCACGAACACATAATATAAAGTCAATACTCAAGTATTTGTGCGGTAAACCTCCCAAGTCTATTGGGACAAATCAAAGTCGTTTAAAGTGTCAATATGTAGCAATGACAAGAGCAAAAGCATTAATATGTCTGGCTATACCGGTCGATTTTGTAAGTGAAAAAGAACAATGTATGTTGCGTGATATGGGGTGGGAAATTGTATTAATCTAAAAACTTCTAATTGAACAGATTATATAAGCAGTAGGTATATATGAGTTTATATTCTGAAATAAAGAATATTATTCACTGTAAAATTGGTCAAAGGGTTTAGGCAGTGGATTTAGATGCTATGGAAGGAGAAAATCAGAGAATATGGTTGATACAAAAGAAAGAATTGCCCGTTCAAATATATACAGTATTTTCGGGAAGTTGATGAATAGGCTTATTGATAACAACGACGCTGGTGAGGTTATTCTTAAAAAAGCAGGGTTATCATCACTTGTAGAAGAATACAAAAATAAATTATGCCCATATTGGTATAATAGAGGTTATCAAAATAAAAATGACCAGTATAATCCCGAATACGTTTGTATGGCTATTTGTGAAAAGATAGAATCCGATGAAGAAGCACTTTTAAGATTCTTAAACACGATTCTAGATGGTATCCACGAAATAGATGAAAAACAGTATGAAAAGTTGTCAAATTATCTTAATGTAATAGGTTATGAATTGCTAGAGAAGATCGAAGATATTGACTATCATGAAACAATAAATTATTCTCTTATTCCTTCTTCCGAAGGTGCGCAGCAAAGGAATTCTGACATTACATATTTGCGTTCTATGTTAGCAGCATATCATTCGGATTTGGTGATTCTTTATGATGAAGCTATATCCAATTTTGGTGCGGGTCAGTATGTGAGCTGTATCGAAAACTGCAGATCGCTTTTTGAAAGCTTCTTCAAAAAATTAGATACAGTTAATAATGACTATGTAAAAGGAATTCTTGTAGCAACCGGTGAGATAATTACCGAAAATGGAGCACAGCTTACATCGATAAAAAAGATTTATACATACTGGCTTGATAATAAAAAAGGGGCAAACAGATTTCGTTTGTTTCAGACTATGTATAGCGTGATGTCTGGATTAGGAACTCATCACGAAGATGTTGCTAGCAAAGAAGATGCATTGCTATTGTTGAGATATGTAGAAGATTGTTTACTGTGGTGCTTTAGAAAAGGCATCAATTGCTGAGCATTTGTTAACGTTGAGGAAGAGGTGAAATCTATGATTTCAGAAGAATTAAAAGCAATAGTTGATAAGTTTCATGAACAAGGAAAAATGAATTTCCTTCCTGAAACTTCTGAAGAAAAAATTACTGTATTTGAGAAAGAAAAAAATATAAGGCTTCCGGAGAAGTATAAGGAATGGTTATTGTTCTCTGATGGAGGAGAGTTTTTTTTGCCTGCAGGCATTCAGTTATATGGCATTGAGCATAAGCCGTTAATTAATATTGATAATAATGACAGACCTAGTGATGAGTATATTGTTATTGGTACATTGGCATCAGGAGACCCTATTCTCTGTGAAAAAGCTGGTGAGAAAATTACCATCTATAATCAAGAAGCTGGAAGAATCGAAGATGACGAAATCTATGATGATTTTATGGCTTTCCTAAATGATTTGTATGATTTGCTTGGCATAGGAGGTTGATCCTATGTCGAGAAGGACAGCAGAATCTAACAGGGCAATTCTTGCGGCATGGAATAAAGAACAAGAACTTGTACAAAAAGGTAAAGGAACTAGAGAATGGACTCCTAAACAACAGCAGGATATTCTCGAAAAAGGCAAGGCCTATGATGACGAGGGAGTTGCTTTTCAGGGTCAGCATATGAAGAGTGCGGAATTTTATCCTGAATATCAAGAAGACCCTGGAAATATTCAATTCTTGACAAGGGCAGAACATCTAGAAGCTCATAACGGAAATTGGAGAAATCCAACCAACTGGTACTTCAATCCAGTCACAAAGGAAAAGACTGACTTTGGGGATGGACCATTTATTCCATGCAAAATAATTCAATTGTCTGAGCCAATTGCTCGAAAAAATGTGGCACAAGAAAATAAAGTTATCGAAGTGTTTGAAGAAGAAAAAAACAAGACAAAGATAGAAAAACCAATTCATCCTAACATAGAATATAAAGGCACTTCGCCGACAAACAGACTGCAATCAATACCCAAGTCTAAGAAAAGGATTGGTAACGCAGTTAGAAAAGTGGTAAATACTGTTGTTGATTTTTCTAATTGTCATCCTGTTTTGACTAATATTGTAAAAATAGTAGGTGCTGTTGGTTTGGCAGCAGCAGTTGATATGGTTTCAAAAAGTGGAAGCTCTATTTCAGGAAGCGATTCTGAAGATTATAACTATAATCCATCAAGTGGAAATCGGAATAGCTCATTTGACGATACCTATGAGTATGTATATAATGATGATACATCAGAAGATGACTATTCTATAGAACAATCATCGCCAAAAGAACATACTGTTCGACCTCACGGACAACATTATTACAAAAATGGGGAGTATGTGTGGATTGAAAAAGATTCATACCATCGTGGTGGAAAAAAAGACGAATAGTATTACAACTCTCTTCAACATCATGGCTAGGAGCGTTTCTGCCTTTTATCCTTATCTATTAAATATGTACTAAAATGTAGTCAATGATTTCTTACGGGATCCGAACGAATAAGCAGGCGAGAGTTCTACTATTGCTAAAAAGAAAAAATGAAACCGTAGTAGGGTATGCTCTGACAGCATATCAAAATCTAATCGGTATAGCGTAAAAATTGTGAAAGAATTATTGGAGGAACTGCGAAATAGCCTTCCATTGTTAATACACATAGTGAAAAGAACAAAATCTGGAATGGCAAGAGCAAATACCCATTTCAGATTTTTTTGTTTCTACTATTTTTTAGAGAAATAAGAAGCAACACTTTTTTGAAAAACGCCCCTACACCAAGGCACAACCAGCTTCATCAGGCATACTTTTTGTACAGTCATCATGGGATGAGTGATCAAAATAGATGACATAGCCGCAAAGACAGTAAAATCAAGGCTTCCAGCGGTTTTTGAGGGCGATTTTCAAAGCTCCAAAAAATCCAATTTTATAGATGACATAGCGTTTTGGAGTCAAAAAACGCTTTTCGGGCAGTGAGATAGAAAAAATCTCGCTGCCTTTTTTCGTTTCTGAAAATCTACAAAAAAGTGGTTTCCAAAAATATAACCATTTTTTGAAAAAATTTTTTCGACAAATTTTGAAGGAAAATGTCATGAAAGTGCCAAAAGTAAAGTCGTATGAACATCCTGAAGTCTTAAAAAAATTGAATACAGAGGAAATGATTTATTTTTATAAATCTTAAGTTTTACATAAAGTGCTACCTACAAGGATGGAATGTTTATGGAAGAACATGAAAGAATTTTAAACCTATATTTGCCAATATTGGTAAATTAGCAGAGGTTGTTGTACTAGAATCTTTGTGATATACTTTTTTATAAATGTGGATCTTTGTCTATTAGGGGGTTTAAATATAAAAAGGAACTAGAATAATTGTGGATTAACTATGTGGGATTGATTTATATATGTGTTTTGAAAAAAAGAACATCATGCAGTTGTGAAACGAACAATTATTACAATCCTATATAGCAAAGGAAAGAGGTGTGTTATGGATACCATCAATGCTTTATTACATAATACAAATTCATTAAGAAATGCAACTATTTTAGCGGGAAGCAGAGGTTTGAATAATAAGATATCTGGTGTTACTGTCTTAGAAATGTCTGATCTAAATGAAGAGGGGAGTTCTTTATTAAATCTGAAGCAAGGAGAAATTGTAATTACGTCTTGTAATGATATCAAAGAAAATGTTGAAAAGCAGCTTCAGTTAATTTATGCGTTAAAACAAAGAAAAATAGCAGGTATTGTTTTATTTTATATAGGCTATGTTATAAAAAGTTTGGATTATAGTGTGATTGCGTTATGTGATAAGCTGGATCTTCCATTAATTTGCCCACCTAATGATCCCCAAATATCTTATGCTTCTGTGATGAATGATATAATGGGTCTTTTAATGAGGAAAAGTGAACATGAATCAAAGAAAGAGAGAACTATTCTAAAGGGGATAATGGAACTAAATCAGAAACAAAGATCTTTTTCAGAAGGATTAAAATTTTTAAGTGATTCGTATGATATTACACTGATGCTATTGGAAAATAGTATGGAAGAGATTTGTTCCTGCGGTTTAGATATCTTGCAGATGAGGGAGCTGTTGAAAAAACAGGATTTGTTTGATGATAGAAAGGATAATGTCTTTTTTTTCATTGATGATGGAAATCGGTGTGTTTGGAAAAAGATATGGCATAATAATACGTATTTATGGTTGGGCATGTTTTCAAGAACACAGCAATTGCATAATGTAAGTTTTATTATGCAAAGTTTCGAGATGATTATAGATATATGGGAAAAAGATATTCTTCACAAGAGTCAGCATGAATTGATTTTGTCAATTCTGGGTGATAATAGGTCGCAGGCATTTGCTGTTGCAGAAAAGCAGAAAATTGATCTGGAAAAAGCTGTAGGTGTTATTTGTATTGCGAAGCAAGGAGATTTTGAGAAAAATAGAAATATAAAGATACTCATGGATTCTATTATAAAGCAAGAAGGATTTAGAGTTGTACACACAGAAGTTCAACAAAAATTTGTTTATCTATTATTTGGGCATGAAGAAAATAAATTTTTGGATGTGAAGAATTCCATTGAGAATATATCTAATTTCCCGTATCATACAATTGTAGCAACAGTATATGGAAAGGAAGATTTATTCTTATTTCTGCCTAAAGTAATTGAGGTTTTTGCTTGTCTAAAAGAAATAAAAAACAGTAGAATATATGATCGAAGTGAAATTCAATCAATTCTTCAAATGCAGTTTCTTCTCCATTCACCAATGCGGATACTGTATCAAAGCATGCAAAATAGGCTGGATATATACGATAAGAAGAATAAAAGCAATTTGAAAAAAATGATTGTTGACTGTTGTTTAGAATATAAAATGAATTTGAAAGAGATGGCAAAGGCAGAATTTATCCACTATAACACAGTGCAATATCGAATGAAGAAAATTGAGGAACTCCTGCAGATCAACTTAAAAAGGCCGTCAGATATGGATACATTATATACATTGGCTTTGTTTATGAAGATGAAAGAAAAGTGAATAAAGTGTAAAAAAATAAACCATAACTTGGTTTGTTTTTTTTATAAAATTTGGTTTGCATTTTTGTTTTTTTGACAATTGTTTCAGAATTATGGATTTGTATAATTAAAGAAAAATACAAAACAGGAGAGTGGTAATTATGGCAACAAAAAAATTGACAAACATTCAGGAAGCAACAGATTTTGTAAGAGGTTGTACATTTTATGCAACTGGCGGGGGCGGACTTCCTGAAAATGGGATTGAGTCTTTGATGAGCGAAATTAATGAAAAAGGCTTTGTACAAATAACAGATATTTCAGAGATTCCCGATGATGCTGTTGCTGTATGCCCGTTTTTGATGGGTTCTATTGCACCGCATGATGAAGCAACTCTTAAGGAAATGGCAGGTTTTGGTTTTATTGATGGCGTAAATAAAGAAAAAGCCAGACTGGCAAAAGCAATTCAGGAACTGGAAGCATATACAGGGGTAAAAACAACAGTAGTTGTTCCTATTGAACTGGCAGGTGCGAATACTTCTGGCCCTATTTCTGCAGGCAGTTCTTTGGGTATGATGGCAGTTGATGGAGATTATTGTGGACGTGCTATTCCGGAAATTTTGCAGATTACACCATATTTGTATGACAGAAAATGGCTTCCTGTCGCTTCTGTTGATGAATGGGATAATGTTTGTATTATCAAAAAGGCAACCAATCTTCGTGTAGTTGAAAGAATTGGTAAGCTTATTAGCGCTGGTGCATATGGTTTGGCTGGTCAGGCAGGTTTTATTATGAGTGGGAAAGAATTGAAAGAAACCGTAATTGCTGGAACTCTCTCCAAATCTTATGAACTTGGTAAGTTTATTCGTGAAGCTCAGGAAGCACATCTGGATCATATTCCTCAGAAAATTGCAGAAAAAGTTGGCGGTTGGGTGTTGGCAGAAGGAAAAAGAACAGACTTTGAAGATGAAGATCGAATCGGATACTACTGGGGAACGACAACCATTCAGAGCGATGCTGGAGATGAATACAAAATCTGGTTTAAAAATGAAAACCATGTATGCTGGAAAAATGGAGAACCATTTGTTTCCAGTCCGGATTTGATTTGTGTTGTTGATCGTCATACAGGTGAACCAATTCCAAATCCGAAGATGCGTCAGGCGCAGGAAGTGGCAATCATTGTTTTGCCTTGTGATGAGAGATTGAGACAAGACAAAATCAAAAAGGTATTAGACCCTCAATATTTTGGTTTCGAAGATATTTCCTATGTTCCAGTAGAAGAACGTATGAAATAAATAAGATTGTATATGTTGACGTATAAACCTTAAGGAGTCTGAAAGGAGAATTGTTATGGATCAAAATGTTTATACGCCAGAGGATAAATATTATGATTATCCTGATAGACCTGTACCACATGACAAACGGAAAAGTCCAATTAATATTGCTGTAGTTACAACTGGGATGGCAGTTGCTATGTCAACTTTATATACAGGATCAGCACTGGCGGAAGTTATGAATTTTAAAGAAGGCACGATTGCAATTGTTGTAGGCAGTGTGATTTTGGCCATACTTGCTTCGCTAACTGGGGGAATCGGAGCAAATCAAGGCATTTCTACATCAATGTTATCTAGAGTTCCTTTCGGTAGAAAAGGTTCCAATATTGTTGGTCTGGTTTTGGGAATATCAATGTTGGGGTGGTTTTCATACCAATGTGGGTATTTTGGTGAAACTATCGCGCTGATGCTGCCAGGGCATTTTTTGACATCCCCAGTTGTTGCTACAATTTGGGGTGGATTGCTCATGATGTCAACTGCCATTGTTGGCTATAAAGGGATGACTTATTTAAGTATGGTAGCAGCACCGTTACTTTTGGGACTTTGTCTTTACTGTGCCATTATGGCAATCAGCACAACGGGTCTGAGTCCTATCATTGCACATATGCCAGATAATCCTGCTACCATCGGAACTGGTATTACAATTGTAGTAGGTGGTTGGATTACTGGGGCAGTTTTACAGCCGGATATTTCCAGATATGCGAGAAGCAAAATGGATAATTCCGTGGGTGTTATTGTAGCAATGTTTGTTTTTGCTGCAGCAAACTGGGGTGGTTTTGTTGTGGCAAAAGCGACAAATAGCGCTAATATCATGGAAGGCCTCAGTATTTTAGGCATGGGTGTTTTGGGCTTACTGATTGTTGTATTAGGTCAGTGGACAAGTAATGATAATAATTTGTATTCCGCAGCTTTGGCAATTATCAATATTAAGCCAGGGATTAACAAGCATATCGTTTCAGCCGTATGCGGTGTCATTTTTACTGCTTTGGCTGTTACTGGCATCCAAAACCATTTTGTAGGGTTCTTGTCTGCGTTAGGAACATTTTTACCTCCAATAGGTGCTGTTTTGGCAGTAGATTATTACTTACTAAAGAAAAAACATCAATATGATTTCGAAAATATGGATCAGACGACCTCTTATAAACCACTTGCCTTTGTATCAGTTGTTTTAGGTGGAGGAATCGCATATATTTCCAAGTTTGGTTCTACAACAATCACTGCGATTATTCTCACGGTTGTTCTGTATTATGGCTTAAGTAAATTGATGGAAAAGAAAATTGTGTGAGAAAACGCCATGCTGTATGTTCAGCATGGCGTTTTATTTAAAGGAGGCTTTGTAATGGTACAAAAGGAAATTTTAGATTTATGTTTGGAACGGTATTATGACAGAATGATAGAAGGAATTCAAAATAATATGCTTATTCCAAGTGTGAAAGGTAAGCCAGAAGCAGGGGCACCTTATGGGAAATTTGTGAATATGGCTTTAGAGGATGCTTTGTTGCAGGCAAAAGAACTGGGACTTCGTGTGAAAAATATTGATCATAAAATAGGCTACGCTGAGATTGGAAAAGGAGATCAAATGATTGCAGTATTGGGACATTTAGATGTAGTTCCGGCAGAGGGTGAATGGAAACATCCTCCCTATGAAGCAGTCATTTCAGAAGGGATTTTATGGGGACGAGGTGCCTTAGATGATAAAGGCCCTATAATAGGGACATTATACGCATTAAAAGCAATTCAAGATAGTGGTATACAGCTAAATAAAAGGATTCGTGTCATTTTAGGCACAGATGAAGAAAGCGGGTCTTCGTGTGTAAAGCATTATATAACAAGTAAAGAGGAAATGCCGTCTTGCGGATTTACACCAGATGCACAGTTTCCAGTTATTTATTCGGAAAAAGGAGCCATCCAAATTGTTATTGAACAGAAACTTACAGCAAAAGAGGATATGTTATTTGAGGAATGTAATGGGGGCAAAGCTATAAATGCGGTAATGTCAAACTTTTCAATAGCTTTTTTTGATGAGCAAACGAAAACAAGGTATCAAAAAAACTTTGAAGGGAAAAATGCTCATGCCAGTGAGCCATGGAAAGGAATCAATGCTGCTCTAAAAGCATCGAAGGAATTGTTGACTCTTGGCGATGTTCCTGAAGCTATTAAGAGAATGAGTTGTTTTATACAGGAAAGTCTGATGATGTTTCCGCGAGAATTAGAGAAGGGTGTTCGATCCTTTGAAGAAGATTTGGGTAAAATAACGATTAATCTGGGAAAGGTGTACAAAAAGAAAGAATCGGTTTTTTACGAATTTGATATCAGATATCCATATGGAATTAATGCAGCAGATGTGATAGATCAAATGGGTCAACTTTCAGGTAAATATGAAATGACAATAGCAGATAAAAAAAATAATCCTCCACTTTACATTTCAAAAGATACTGAGATTGTGAGAAAACTCATGAATTTATATTGTAGTGAGATGGGGGAAGAAATTGCACCGATTGCTATTGGTGGCAGTACCTATGCAAAATCTTTTCCTAATATGGTAGCTTTTGGCCCCATTTTTCCATTTCAAGAAAATAAGATCCATCAACCAAACGAGTCAGTAGATTTAAAAGATCTTTACCGAGCGATTACATTGATTATGTATGCAATGGTAGTCTTGGCACAGTAAATAATGAGCTATTGTATATGCAAAATAAATTGCATACTAGGACTAGTGATCAAAATAGATGATATGGCGTTTTTGGATTCAAAAAACGCTTTTTGGGCAGTGAGATACGTAAATCCCACTGCCTTTTTTTATTTCTAAAAATCGACAAAAAGTGGTTTTCAAAAAACAACCATTTTTTGAAAAAATTTTTTTGACAAATTTTGGAAGGGGGTAAAAATATTGAAGGAAAATGTCATTAAAGTGCTAAAAGTAAAGCCGCATAAACATCCTGAAGAAAAATACATTGGAAGCAATGCAGAAAGCGGTGGGAGGATATACTGAAATCGTGGGAATAGATGAATCCTATTAAACGATGACGGGAATTTTGATTGGCTTGAGAGCTAGGATTGCTTCATTAAGTGTAGGGTAGAAAAATTTACAGTTGTGTAGTAAAATAAATTATCTGTTTAGAAAAGAGAAAATGTATGAAATAGGTATATAGGTTAAATGTATTAAGCTATTAGAGTAGTTTTGGATAGATCAAAATAGGAGGTAAAAATGGCACATTGGACTATAGTCAATAAAAAAGACACGATTTTTAAATATATTTTCTGGGAACGGC
>OKRR01002167.1_pt1 | contig 15084 bp, 13 predicted proteins | sample 1601211 | NCBI WGS metagenome assembly OKRR01 (sample SAMEA3541525, study PRJEB24748) | human gut metagenome | biome: human gut; feature: human-associated habitat; material: faeces | place: China | collected 2012
TACACCTCCGGGATGCCGCAGCCGGTGTCGGAGACGCGGAGCAGGAGCTTTTCCAGCTCCTGAGTGACAGAAACCCGTACCGAGCCGCCCGGCCAGTTGTACTTGACAGCATTCTCCGTCAGGTTGAAGATCAGCCGGTAGATCAGTGTATCGCTGCCAGTCATAATGCCGTCACCCTCCGCCTCCAGCGTGATGCCGTTTTTCTCCGCCAGCGGGGCGAGGTCCGTGAAGATCTCCTCGATCATGGGGGCGAGCTGGATTTGCTCGTTCCGCGCCACCTGCCGCAGATTGCTCATTTCCAGCAGCGTTCTGGTCATTTGGGTCAGCCGCTCCGTCTGCTCCCGCAGAAGGGTGAGAAACTCCGCCGTCTCTGGCCGCACATCGGGATGCTCCGCGGAAAACAGCTCCAGCCGCGCCTGCATCAGCGCCAGCGGCGTGCGCAGCTCGTGGGCGGCGTTGCCGGTGAACTGCCGTTGGGCGGCAAAGGCGTTGTTCAGCCGCTCCAGCATCTGGTTGAAGGAGCGGCTGAGCCGCCGGAACTCCGGCAGCGCGTCCTCATCGATCCTCATATCCGCCAGATTGTTCATCTGCACCTTTTCCACCTGCGAAGCAAAGCTGCGCAGGGACTTGAGAGCGCGTCCACTGACGAAGTAGGCAAGAATGCCGCTGAGCAGTGTTACCGCAGCCGTGATGTACCAGTTGGTGGTACGGAAGCGCCCTTGCGCCCCAACAACGACGATGGTCAGCTCCTCGTTGTGTGCTATGAGCTGCGGGTCGAAGCTCGCCGTGCCTTCCTCATTCAGGATCACATTGCCGCTGTCCTGCAAAGCGTCCGCAATTTTGTCCATATAGTACACACCGGATGAACAGAGCAACAGATTCATAGCCACGCAGGTGACGCCGATAAGCAGAACAGTCATCAGCGTGATGCGCCACTGTAGGGAAATCTTTCTCACGCCTCATCGCCTCCCATCAGATAGCCTTCGCCGATGCGGTTGCGGATGGGATCGTAGCCCTGCGCGGCGCGCAGCTTTTTGCGCAGGGCGGAGATATGCACCCGGATGGAGTTGCTGAAGCTGTCCACGCTGTTGTCCCAGACGTGATCCATCAGCTCCTCCTGACTCACCGGCCGCCCCTGATGTACCATTAAATATTCCAATATCCCCGTCTCCTTGCGGGTGAGCGTCAGGGGCTGTCCGCCGACGGCGGCAGAGCGGGAGCGGGTGTCAAAGGTCAGTGCCCCGCAGGTCAATATCACATCCTGCTGGGTGAACTGCCGCAGGGTCAGACTGCGGATGCGGGCCTCCAATTCAGCTAAGTGGAAGGGCTTGGCCAGATAGTCGTTGGCTCCCGCGTCCAGTCCCTCCACCTTGTCCTCCACCTCGCTGCGGGCGGAGAGGATCAGCACCCGCGTCTCACGGTCGGTCTGCCGCAGGGTACGCAGCACCGTCATGCCGTCCTTCCCCGGCAGGTTCAGATCCAGCAGGATGAGATCGTATTTCTCAACGGCGATCAGCTCCAGTGCTTTTTCTCCATCGTAGCAGTAGTCCACGCTGTAGGCCAGCCGCCGCAGACTGCGGACGATGGTCTCGCACAGAGCGCACTCGTCTTCTATGACCAAAAGGTGCATAAGAACCCTCCTTTTTTATTTCTTCATTTTCACGTTGTTCTTAATTATAGCAAAAACAGATAAGGTTTACGTTAAATTTTCGTTCTTAACAAGGACTTTAACTCTCCCGCGCTATGATGATGGCAGAAAAAATGAAGGGGTGATGGAATTGAGCCATGTGAAAAAGTCAACAGCGCAGGCCGTGCTGCTGATAGTGGGAGTCGTCATGCTGTGCTTCGGCGTCTGGCGAGGCGAGGCGTTGACGGTACTGAGCAAGGCCATTAAATTGTGTCTGGAGTGTGTGGGTATTGGGTAAGAATTTTTCAGGCGTTTCACAGACCATGTCCCGCTTCCGAGGATGGATACAGGCGGGGGCAGCTTTACTTACCAATTTGCATCTGCCCAACTTCCTCAAGGGCGGACTGTATCAGGGTGTGGGAAAGACCGTCTGCGTGCCGGGACTGAACTGCTATTCCTGCCCGGCAGCCTCCGGCGCCTGTCCTATCGGTGCGTTTCAGGCGGTGGTGGGCTCGTCAAAGTTCAGCTTCTCCTATTATATCACAGGTTTCCTCATTTTGCTGGGAGTCCTGCTGGGACGCTTCATCTGCGGTTTTCTGTGCCCCTTTGGCTGGTTTCAGGAGCTGCTGCACAAAATCCCCACGAAGAAGCTTTCCACAAAGAGGCTGAAGCCGCTGCGATACCTCAAGTACGCCATTCTGTTGGTGATGGTCTTCTTGCTGCCGGCGTTCCTTGTGAACGATGTAGGCATGGGTGACCCGTTCTTCTGTAAATACCTCTGCCCACAGGGCGTGCTGGAGGGGGCCATCCCGCTGTCCCTTGCCAATTCAGGCATCCGGGCGGCGCTGGGGAGCCTGTTTACATGGAAATTCGGCATCTTGCTGGCGGTGATCGTGCTGAGCGTGCTGTTTTACCGACCCTTTTGTAAGTGGCTCTGCCCGCTGGGCGCGTTCTGCGCCCTGCTGAATAAGGCGTCCCTCTTCCAGATGAAGGTGGACAAAAACAAATGTGTCTCCTGCGGGAAATGCGCCAGAGCCTGCAAGATGGATGTGGATGTGACGAAAACGCCCAACCATACCGAGTGCATCCGCTGCGGAATGTGCATCCGCGCCTGTCCGACGAAAGCCGTGTGCTTCCGCTACGGCTTCGGAGACGGTAAAGATAAGGCAAAAGCAGCGGAAACGCTGCAGACAAATAACAATAACAAGCCTGCAAATAAAAAGTCAAGCTAAATTTTAAAGAACATTGAAAAATTTATACAGGTTGAAAAGTGGGTATCAAAATAAGACCGCCAGGATATGCCGGTCTAAAAACAGGTTTTACGTGTTGGTTATTCCGATGCCGGAAGAGAAGCAAGATATTCTTTCACTCGCCCATAGTAAATACGTAAAAATTTATTGGCACCTGCGGTCATGTAAACATAGTAAGGTTTACCTTGTGCGCGCTTCTTGTCCATGAATAGATAAACGGGATCATCCGGTTTGGTTTTAATTAGAACATCCATGACCTGGTACAGTGTTTTGCGTAAAGCGGGTGAGCCATGCTTGGAAACATGCACACTCTTCTGAGAATAATCCCCGGAATCGTTCACACCGGGGTCTGCTCCGGCAAATGCCGTGATAGCGCCCTTGTGGGTGAAACGTGCGACATCTCCGATCTCAGCCATAAGCTGGGGACCGAGAGAGGGGCCTACCCCCTTCATTGCCATAACAATCGGATATTCCGGCAGTTTAGCAGCGGTTTCATTCATCAGTATACGCAGTTGTTCCACGGTCTGTGAAGCGGCGTTTAATTGTTGTATTGCCTGTTTGATGATGCGTTTGGTAAAGTCATCCTTTGGAAGTACGGGAATCAGTTCCTTTGCTGTCTCGTAGATTTCTTCAGCTTTTAAACGGCTAAAGTTGTACTTCTTACGGCAACACCATTTTTGATAGTGCAGGGTAAAGGCATTGCAGGACATTTTGCGGACGCAATCGACATGCCAGTAAGTATCAAGGAAATCCACCCATTTCTGGCTGCCGTCCTCACGGGCGGGGCTGTCGAAGTAGGTGTTAGCTCCCGGATAGGCCAGATCGATCAGACCGATCAGGTTATTTTTCATGGCAGTCTTATGTTTCATGTAAAAATCGAACTGGCGGTTCATAGTTTTAAGCTGTGTGCGTAGTTCATCCATAAGAGTATACTGTTTCAAATTCGCCCAGTTATCAAGAGTGTAGCGTGCGATTTTTATGGAATCTGCTTTATCGGTTTTTACTCTTCGAAGGGGATTGCCCTGGCCTTGAAAGCCATGGATGATCTGTGGATTAACAGCGCAGACGAAGAATCCGGCTTGAGAGAGTTGGCGGGCAACAGGTTCGTAGTAACGGCCCGTACATTCCATAACGATGCGTGTTTGGCCGTTTAAGGCTCTGATGTGTTGAATAAGAGGCTGGAAACAGCCTGATAGATGGGGAACATCAAAGGGACTGGCGACAACTTCACCGCCGGGACGTAGGATAGCCACGGTGCTCTTTCGTTTGGAAACATCAATACCTACTGCGTTCATGCTCATAAAAATGTCACTCCTTTATCTTAGGTAGCAATTGGTCAATACCAGTTTTACTCATTGCCCATTCAATCTACTGTGGTGTGACACGAACGCATTCCAAAGGACGGCTCAACCTGCATAAAACGAATGCTGCGAATGAAGAGCTGGTTAGCAGACTTATTTACGGGCGCAAAGCCCAAGGAGGAATCCGCTATACCGATTGCTCTTACATTCTAACAGCTTAAGCAACAAGATGGATAATTCCTTACTGGATGTAAGGGATATTAACCATAAATATATTGTAGTAGGAGGAATAAAACGAATGAAGATGAATAGGACGAATACTACCAGCAGATTACTGGCACTGCTGCTTATTGCACTGATGGTACTCTCTCTGGCGGCCTGCGGCACAAAGGGCGGAGACAAAATGGACGGAATGAGCAGCGAACCGAAGAATGCTGAGGAAGCGGCTGCCATGCACAAGGAGCTGATGGCGCAGGAAAATGCCATTCTCTCGGAGAACACAGCGCTTTGGGAAAAGGTTTTCATGGCGGCCGACAAGGGCATGACCATGCAGGAGGACGGCAAAAACTACGGTGATTTCCTGCTCAGTACAATTGAATCCGCCAAGGATCAGTTTACGGCGGATGAGCTGAAACTGATTCAGGGAGAGGCGGAGAAGATTCGCGACATCGAAGATAAGCTGACCATGATTGAGAAAAAGTATCCCGCAGCGGCACAGGAGTCCTTGGACGGCAACATGAGCATGCCTGCGGGCAACGATATGACCACGCCGCCGGACGATGGCAGCATGCAGAAGTTCCCTGCCTTTGAGGGCAAGGATCTGGACGGAAACACGGTGAAAAGCGATGAGCTGTTCTCCGGCAACGCCGTCACCGTAGTGAATTTCTGGTTCACCACCTGCAATCCCTGCGTGGGTGAGCTTGCCGAACTGGACGCGCTGAACAAGGAGCTTGCGGAGAAGGGCGGCGAGATCATCGGCATCAACGCCTTCACGCTGGACGGCAATGAAGCGGCAATTTCCGAGGCGAAGGATGTGCTGTCCAAGAAGGGCGCGACCTATAGGAACGTGTATTTTCCCTCCGGCGGCGAGGCGGGAAGATTTACCACAAACGTCTTTGCCTATCCCACCACCTATGTGGTAGACCGTAACGGCAACATCGTGGGCGACCCCATCGTAGGCGCCATCACCGGCAAGGCGCAGGCGGAGGCGCTGCAAGCTCAAATCGACAAGGCACTGTCCGCCGATATGGGCTGAGCGAGAACCTTTTTTACCTGTTGGAGAGGAGGACGACACCATGTATCGGAGAGTATTGCCGCTTCTTCTAACTGCGGTACTGATGCTGAGCGGCTGCACCGCGGGGCAGATGGGTATGCCGCAGAAAACGGAAAGGACCGGACAATCCACTGGTATGTCCGGTGAGGAGGGTATGTATATGGATACCACGGAGAATGTCATCTATCTGGCGGGCGGCTGCTTCTGGGGAATGGAACAGCTGATGCAGTCTATTCCCGGCGTCATCGATGCTCAGAGCGGCTACGCCAACGGCACCTGTGAGGAGGATGCCGACTACCAGACCGTATGCAAGGGCAACACCGGCTTTCGGGAAACGATTCGGGTGGAGTACGACCCGGAACAGGTGAGCCTTGACGCTCTGCTGCTGGCCTACTTCTATGTAATCGACCCCACGGTGGAGAACCGGCAGGGCAACGACCGGGGCAGCCAGTATCAGACCGGTGTCTATTACACCAACGAAAGCGCGAAGGAAACGGTGGAGCGCATCGCGGAGATCGAGCGGGGACGCAGAGAGAAGTTCTTCGTGGAGATCGGCCCGCTGAAAAACTACTATCCCGCCGAGGAGTACCACCAGGACTATCTGGAGAAGAATCCAAACGGCTACTGCCATATTCCAAAAGCGGAGATGGAGCTGTTCTCCAGGCTGCGCATCGACCCAGGCGACTACCAAAAGCCCGCAGCAGAGTCCATTCGGGACAAACTGACGGAGGAGCAGTACCGCGTCACCCAGGAGAACGGCACGGAACGTCCATTCAGCAATGAGTTCTGGGATCAGCTCGAGAAGGGCATCTATGTGGATATCGTCACCGGCGAGCCGCTGTTTTCCTCCACGGATAAGTTTGAGAGCGGCTGCGGCTGGCCGGCTTTCACAAAGCCCATTGAAGAGCCTGCCGTGGTGGAACTGGAGGACCTGAGCCACGGCATGCGCCGCACAGAGGTCAGAAGCCGTGCCGGAGATTCTCACCTTGGTCATGTGTTCACCGGCGATCCGGAGTCCCCCAATGGCGTGCGCTACTGCATCAACAGTGCGGCCCTGCGCTTTGTGCCTTACGCAAAGATGAAAGCAGAGGGTTACGGATATCTTCTGTATCTGTTCGAGGAATGAGTTCGCAAAATACAATGATATAATAAGCAGCGTCCCAATCATTATGAACCGGGACGCTGTCGTTTATGCTCATGTCGGTTTATTCAAACAGGACGTTCAGCTTGCTGTTCAGAATCAGATCGGCATAAGCAAGCGAGTCATTGTAGATCAGATAATCCAGCTCTGACCGCTGGAAGCGATTGTCGGCAACTTCGTTTTCAACGGCGGTGCAGTCAATGGAAATCTGGCTTCCATCGTCAAAAACCAATTCCACGCAGGCTGTGTCTATGTTGAATTGACAGGATATAAGTTTGCTCATGGTCATACCTCCAGGATGTTTTTTGAGGTGAATCAAGCGGTCAATTTCCGGGTGATTATTAGCGGGAATCATATCGAAATCTGCTGCAAATCATTCAAAATAAATCGTTGCGAACGGTTAGTACGTATAAAATAGCTGGCTACAAAACGGCTACAAAATTCGTAAGGAACCTATGTACAGCCCGAAATACGTGGATTATTTGGACGAAAAGTGCATCGAGAGTGCATTTTATAACCCTAAATCAAAGCTCAAGACTTGAGTGGGAATGAGGAGATTTCATTCTGTCTCCGCTCTTGCAGTGCTTTAGCCGGGAAAACGGTGCTTTTAAGAAAAAATTTTTCGTATCTGATAATACTTTCCCAATTCACACCTCTTGGATTTCAGTCAGATCATCACAGGTCTTTAAGTGCAACGCATAGCTTATTAATAACAAAAGGTCTTACCGATTTTTGCAAATCGGTAAGACCTTTTTATGTTTTATGATTGATTCTTTCATAATTCCAAACGAAAAACCAGTAACAGATCAGCGGCCAAATTTCTGATAAAGGAAAACTACCTAGTCTCTGCTACGGGGTCCTATGTTATTCGTTCCCGTTGAGTTGCCACTGGGCACTGTGGCTCTGTAGCTCCACCATACGACGGTAGAGTCCTCCTTTTTCCATCAGCTCCGCAGGCGTGCCCTGCTCGGCCACCCGGCCATTTTCCAGCACCACGATGTGGTCCGCCCCGGCCACGGTGCGCATTCGGTGGGCGATGACCAGCACCGTCTTACCGGCCAGCAGGCGGGAGAGGGCGCCCTGCACCTTGGTCTCGTTCTCTACATCCAGGCTGGCGGTGGCCTCGTCCAGCAGGACGATGGGGGCGTTCTTCAAAAGCGCCCGGGCAATGGAGATGCGCTGCCGCTCCCCGCCGGAGAGCTTCGCCCCGTTTTCTCCGATGGGGGTGTCGTATCCCTGGGGCAGACGGCGGATGAACTCCCCACAGTTGGCGGCCTCCGCCGCGGCCCTAACCTCCTGATCGGTGGCTCCTCGCTTGCCCAGGCGGATGTTCTCCATCACGGTATCGTCAAAGAGCACCACATCCTGGAACACCATGGAGTAGTCGGTCAGCAGCGCCTCCGGGTCCACGGTGGAGATGTCCACGCCTCCTACCCTGATGGTGCCCTCCGTAACATCCCACAGCCGGGCGGCCAGCCGGGCGCAGGTGCTCTTGCCGGAGCCGGAGGGCCCCACCAGAGCGGTCACTTCACCCTCCCGGGCGGTAAAGCTCACACCGTCCAGTACCTTCTTCTTGTCGTAGGCGAAGCCCACATGGTCGAACACAATGTCGTGGCTCTTGGGCTGGAACACCTCGGCCCCCTCTGCGGTGGGCGTATCATAAATCTCGTTCATGCGGTCGGCGGACACCTGGGACACGAACAGTTCTGCGATGAGGGCCAGGCTCTGGTCGAAGGGGGCGTACACACGGGTGATGACCAGCAGGAACAAAAACAGCAGCATGAAGTCGATCTGCCCGGAGAGGATCAGGCTGGCCCCCGCCAGGATGGTGGTGGCTACCCCCAGGCGCATGATGACGCTGGCCGCATTAACAAAGATGCCGGTGCCCAGCTCGCCCTGGATGGTGACCTTCTCATGGTCGTCGATCTTCTGGTTGAGCCCGGCCAGATAGCGCGCCTCCTGGTTGGTGGCGCGGATCTCCCGGATATTTTCCAACGCCTCCTGGATGCCGTCGGAGACACGGACCGCGGCCTTTTTCGTCCGCTCCGAGGCCCGGGCGGAGATCTTCCGGGTGCCGAACAGCAGGCTGAAGGCCACCGGCACCCCCCACAGGCAGGCGATGGCCAGCCGCCAGTCATATACCAGCAGGCACACCGCGATAATGGCCGTGGAGATGTAGGCCCCGTACAGGTACCCCAGCACATGGGACCAGACGTGCTCCATGCGGTTCACATCACCCATGAGGGTCTCGGTCAGGTCCGCCAGATCCCGCTTGCCGAAGTAGCCCAAGGGCAGCTTGCGCAGCCGCTCCGCCAGGCTGAGGCGGGTGGACTTCACCTCGTTATAGACCAGGCCGTAAGTGGCGTGGTACTGCTGCAGGTGGGTCACGAAGGACAGGATGACGAATGCGATTACCAGCCCAAGAAAGAGCGCCGGGCCGGGCAGCGGCGCTCCGTCCGTCAGGGTCCCCATCAGGCCGTACATCAACAGGTACAGGATGCCCATGCCGCCCATGACGACCAGATTGACAATGACCGTCCAGAAAGCGCCCTTTTTGGTGTTTCTCACGCCCTGGTCGGTGAGGGCGTATTTCCGCTGAAACTTTTTAGAGAACATTTATTTTGCCTCCCCTTCGCTGGTGATCTTCCACTGGACCGCCTGGTTGTAGTCCGCCCACATCCGGGCGTAGAGGCCCCCGGCGGCGGTCAGCTCCTGGTGGGAGCCCTGCTCCTCGATGCGGCCCTCCTCCAGCACCAGGATCTTGTCCGCCCCTACGACCGTGGACAGGCGGTGGGCGATCATGATAACGGTGCGGCCCCGGGTCAGCTCGGAGAACGCCTTTTGGATCAGAGCCTCGTTCTCGGGGTCCGCGAAGGCGGTCGCCTCATCGAGGATCACGATGGGCGCGTCCTTCAGAATGGCCCTGGCCAGGGAGATGCGCTGCTGCTCGCCGCCGGAGAGGTAGGTCCCCTCGGAACCGATCAGAGTGTCCATGCCCTGGGGCAGCTTCTCCAGAATGTCCCCGCACTGGGCGGCCGTCAGCGCCGAGAGCACCTGCTCCCGGGTGGCGTTGGGGCGGGCAGCCCGGACATTTTCAAAGATGGATGCTTTGAACAGGCGGCTGTTCTGGAACACAAAGGCGATCTGGTCCATGAGCACATGGGGGTCGATCTGCCGCACATCCACGCCGCCCACCTTCACCGCGCCGGAGGTGGCGTCCCAGAAGCGGGGGATCAGGCTGGCGGCGGTAGTTTTGCCGCCGCCGGAGGGCCCCACCAGGGCCACAGTCTGTCCCGGCTCCGCCGTGAAGGAGACATGGGAGAGGGCGGGTGTCTCCGCGCCGTCGTAGGTAAAGCTCACATCCTCAAATTCCACACGGCTGTCCCGGGGCTTTTGCGGATGTTCTGGATTTTTCAGTTCAGGGGCGCCCATGACCTGATCAATGCGGCCCAGGGCGGTGCCAGCCAGCATAATGCCCGATGCGGCGAACATGATCTTGGCAAGAGCCGTGGAAATGATAGCAGAGAACACCGCGTAAAAAGCGAAGTTCGTGACAAACCCCGCAAAGTCGCCGCTGGCCAGGGCACCAGGCGCCAGGAACAGGGCTGCCGGCACCAGGAATACAAAGGCGCCCTCGGTGAAGGTCAGGTTGATGGACTGGGGGACCCGGCACACCTTGGCCTGATAGTATTCGGATTTGTCGCTGTAATCCTCAATAGCCTGCTGGAACGCCTTGAAGGAGTAGACCGTCTGCTGGAAGATCTTGACCACCGGGATGCCCCGGACATACTCGGTGCCCGCCTTGGTCATACGGTCCTGGGCCGCCTGGTATTCCGCCATCAGCTTGGCGTTGTTGCCCCCCATCATGGAGAACATGGCCACAATGGAGATCACCGCCGCCAGCAGGCACGCCGCCCCCATCCGCCAGTCAAAGACGAACATCATCACCAGCATGGCAAGGAACAGGGTGATGGTACCCACGATGTCCGCCAGGTTGTGGGCCAGCAGGCCCTCGGTATCGGCCGCCGCCGCGTCCAGCCGCCCGCGGATGAGGCCGGAGGCGTTGGCGTCGAAAAAGCCCAGCGGGGCCTTCATCACATGGGCCACGCCCTGCTTGCGGATGTTGGCCGCCGTGCGGAAGGCCGCCAGATGGGTGCACATCAATCCCGCGAAGTACAGGACGATACCGGCCACTGCAAAGGCAAACGCCAGCCAGCCATATTGGGCGACGCTCTGCGCCGCCGTCCAGTCCGGCGCCACCGCGATCAGATCCCGGGCCGCCAGCCAGATGCAAATGTAGGGCGCCATGCTCAGCAGCATGGACACCGCCGACAGGGCCAGCCCCAGGAAGGTCAGCCCTTTGTGGCTGCCCGCGTAGTCCAGCAGGACGGCCACATCGCTCTTTCTCTTCTGCTTCATGAAAAAACCTCCTCTTAAAGTTAGCATAAACTAACTGTATTTCAAAAAGATAGGGGATTATTCCCCCATCAGTTTTGACCAACCAGCGGTGTAAAACGCCCGCAACTGATCCACATCCCGCATCGCCTGATCCCGGGGCATATCGTGAACCACGATCTCAAAGATGCCATTGAACATCCCGCTGGCAATGATATGGCACAGGGATTTGTCCAGCACCGGGATGTCCTGGCCTAGGCGGCGGAGCACCTCCATGTAGCGTTGGGTGTACTCCACCTCTACCTCCACCATGTTATGGACGAAGTGCTCATAGCTGGTCCCCTCCGCACAGCAGAGCAGCAGCTTCACCGGCTCCCGGTGGGCGCAGATATAGTCCACCATCCAGTCCACACATCTACCGGACTCCAGGCCCATGTGCTCCGGCTGCTCCTTTTCCGGCAGTTCGGCAAAGGTAGTCTGTGCTTCCATAAAGCGGCCCATGAGGGCCGCGGCGTGGGGCTCCACGATAGAGTTGAACAGGGCCTCCTTGCTGGAAAAGTAGCCGTAAAAGGCCCCGGTGGTCACCCCGGCGTTCTTTACAATCTGCCGCAGGGAGGCTCCCAGAAATCCCTTGTCCAGAAATTCCGCCAAAGCCGCCTGCTGAATTTTTTCCAGTGTAGCAGTGGACCGCTCCTCCATTCAAACTTCACCGCCTTATAACAGTGTTATATAACGGTGTTATTATACCATTGAGCGGAAAGGGTGTCAACTTATCTGAAAATACTTTTTGTGATCATATCAGCTACAAAGTTGTAGGCGAACCGGCCCGCCGCTGTACTGTGACAGGACACAAGGTATACGGTATCGGGCACAGTGTGCCGCTTGTTCTATATAGTTACGAAGAGTTCTCTGTCCGCTCTGCCGATGTTCTGCTGGAAAGGGATTTGACATACAGAGTTTTTATACAGCCTTTGTTTTCGGAGGCAGAGCAGTATGGCTATCCTGCTGGGATGGCTTTTGCTTAAAAATTGAGGGTTGACGATTGAAGAAAAGCCATATAAAATAATATCAAAAATATTTGATATGAAGAGGGCTTTATGGAAAGAGATTATAGGGCGGCGGCTCGGGTATTCAAGGCGTTGTGCGATCCCAAGCGCTTGGCCATTTTGGAGGAGCTGCGCGGCGGGGAAAAGTGCGCCTGTGTCTTGCAGGAGCCCATGGAGCTGACCCAGTCCGGGCTATCCTACCACATGAAGGTGCTGTGCGAGTCCGGCTTGGTGGAGAGCCGTCAGGAGGGCAAGTGGACCCACTACCAGCTGAGCAGGACGGGCAGGGAGTATGCGGTGAAGCTGCTGCTGGAGCTGACTACGCCGGTTACAGAACAGGGGACACCGCTTGAATAGTGGGAGCGGAACACGCCGTCACAGTAGATGGCGTGTTTTCCAGTAAAGCATCAAAAAAACTTGATCTATAATACATAAAGGGAGGCGGAACGATATGGAGTTATGGAGCCTGTTTCAGGAGCAGATTTTGGGCATGAAGTGGCTGAACGAGTGGCTCGGACGCGGCCTGTCCGCGCTGGGTCTGGATATCCATGGACGGCTCGGCGGCAGTGTACAGTTTTTCCTGTATGACAGCTTGAAAATTACAGTACTGCTCTGTGTTCTGATTTTTTCTATTTCCTATATACAGAGCTATTTCCCACCGGAGCGGAGCAAGCACATTTTGGGCCGGCTCCACGGCGTGGGCGCCAATCTGGTGTCCGCCCTGCTGGGGACGGTGACGCCCTTCTGCTCCTGCTCGTCCATCCCGCTGTTCATCGGTTTTACCAACGCGGGGCTGCCCCTGGGCGTCACCTTTTCCTTTCTGATCTCCTCGCCGATGGTGGACTTGGGCAGTCTGGTGCTGCTGATGAGCATCTTTGGGACTAAGGTGGCCATTTTCTATGTGGTGGTAGGGCTGGCGCTTGCCGTGGCGGGCGGTACACTCCTGGAGCGGCTGCACATGGAGAAGCATGTTGAGCAATTCGTCTTTTCGGCCGGCAGTATAGACATTGAGTCGCCCGAGCTGACAAGGCGAGAGCGGGTGCGGTACGCAAGGGAGCAGGCTGTGTCCACCTTCAAGAAAGTAGCTCCCTACATCCTGGTGGGCGTGGGGCTCGGCGCGGTGATCCACAACTGGATACCCGAGTCATGGATTGAGACCGTTCTGGGCGGCAGCAATCCCTTCGGCGTTGTCCTGGCCGTGCTGGTGGGCGTCCCGATGTATGCGGACATTTTCGGTACGATCCCGGTGGCGGAGGCCTTGCTCGCCAAGGGCGCGCAGCTCGGTACGGTCCTGGCCTTCATGATGGCGGTCACCACGCTGAGCCTGCCCTCGATGATCATGCTCCGCAAGGCGGTGAAGCCCAGACTGCTGGGGCTGTTTATCGCCATCTGCACAAGCGGTATTATCCTCATCGGCTATCTGTTCAACGTGTTCCAATTCTATCTGATTTCCATTTAGGAGGTAACGAAACATGGGACTGTTCGGAAAAAAGAAAAAGGGTACGCCCCCGCCCTGCTGTGGCCGTACCCCTGAAACGGCGGTGCGGGTGGGAGCGGACAAGACCGCCGCCAGCGTCAAGGTGCTGGGCTCCGGGTGCGCCAGGTGCAGCGCCCTGGAAGCGGCCGTCCGTGCGGCTTTGGCGGAGCTTGGGGTGGATGCCGCCATTGAACATGTGACGGACTTCATGCAGATCGCCGCCTATGGGGTGATGACCACCCCGGCCCTGGTGGTGGGAGGCCGGGTGGTGTCCTGCGGCCGCGTGCCGGGCCAGGCGGAGCTCCGGGAGATGCTCCAGGAGGCCCTGGAAAAAGAAACGCTGGAACAGGGCCCTGCGGTGTGATATACTGGCCCCAGTATCACAATGGGAAAGAGGCTGGGACGAATGGACCTATCACCGAACCAAATGCTCAGGCTGGCCCCCAACAAGGTGGATTACCTGATCCCCGGGGGCGAGATGATCAACGAATTTCTGGGGGAGGGGCCGGGGGCGCGGGTGTGTTCCCAGATGTGGATCGCCTCCCTGGTGACCTCCGCCCTCCAGCCCGGCACTGCCACGGGGCTGTCCCGGGTGGCGGGGACGGACATTTTTCTGCGGGACTGCCTGGCGGAAAACCCTGCGCCCTGGCTGGGAGAGGCTCACGCCGCGCACTGGGGGGTCAGCCTAGGCTTTCTGCTCAAGCTGCTCCACTCCAGGGACCGCCTGCTGCTCCAGACCCATCCGGACGGGGCGCGGGCGCGGAAGTATTTCGGCCTGCCCTCCGGGAAGGATGAGGCGTGGTACGTGCTGGACACCCGTCCGGGGGCGTGCATCTGGCTGGGGTTCCGGCCCGGCGTCACGCCGGCGTATTTCCGGGGGCTGATCGAGCGGCAGGACACGGCGGCCCTGCTGGACTGCCTGCACCAGATCCCCATCCGTCCAGGGGAGGTGTACTTCATCCCGGCGGGCACGGCCCACGCCATGGGGAGCGATTCCCTGGTGGCCGAGCTGCAGGAGCCGGTGGATATTACCCTGCGGGCGGAGTACATCCGCCCGGACGGCTCCCGCCTGCCGGTGGAGAGCATGTATGGCCCCGCCGGCATGGACGGCCTGCTGGACTGCTTCCATTTTGACTGCCTGCCCCGGGAGGAGCTGCTGGCCCGGCACCGGTTCCGCCCCGCCCCCGGGGCGGAGGAGCCCTGGCGGAAGCGGCTGATCACGCCGGAGCAGACCCCACGCTTCTATATGGATGAGGTGGAGCTGCGCCGGGAGGCCCATGGGAGCGCCCTCTGTGTCAACCACGGGTTCCAGGTGCTCCTGGTGCTGGAGGGGGAGGCGGAGTTCCAATGGGAGGGCGGTTCTCTGCGGGCCCGCAGGGGCGAGGAGCTCTTTGTCCCCCACGGCGTGGCCTCCTACCAGTGTACGGCGGAGGGGACGTGCCGCCTGCTGGAGTGGGAGGTCGGAAAGAAACAAGAGGAGTTGTTTAAAACCTATAAAGATTCGCCCGTCACGGCCTTCATGATCGCCTCTGTCATGCTGCAAATGGATTATTCTCCTTTGAAAGCTCTTCACG
>OKRR01002181.1_pt1 | contig 14977 bp, 15 predicted proteins | sample 1601211 | NCBI WGS metagenome assembly OKRR01 (sample SAMEA3541525, study PRJEB24748) | human gut metagenome | biome: human gut; feature: human-associated habitat; material: faeces | place: China | collected 2012
CGCCTCCAAAATAAAGAGTATTTATGCGCTATCCTTGGTGCAGCCCTTTACTGCATCGCTGGTGCAGGCGGTGGTGGCTGAACCGAGAATCCCCCGGCTTTAGCCGTGGGGAGTGTCAAGAAGGACGGCTCCTACCAGAATATTTTCCTGTATTACCATGTGCTGTGACCATTCCGCCCCGCAGCAAGGGGGCTCCCCTTCCTCGGTCACAGTTGGAGTCTGGATCTGCCGTCAGCTACCGCACACAAAGGAATAGCCGAAGAAAGCGGATGCACGCTTTGTGGCGTGCATCCGCTCAGTTTGTTGAAAAAGTCTGTTCCCCGCCAGGCCGCGCAACTCTGTTGCTTACTTCGATTTGCTTTGAGGGAAGCACTTCAGGCGGTAGCGGAGACCGCCGAGAAAACGTACCCGCCCCGGACCGTGCGGATATAGGTCTGGCTGCCGCCCATCTTCCGACGGAGATTGGAGACGGTATTCGCCACGACCTTCAGGGTGTCCGCGCTGTCCCGGCCCCACACGGCGAAAAACAGATCCTCCTTGGAAAGCGTGACCCCCGGATTGCTGGCGAGAAACAGCAGCATATTGAACTCGATCCGGGTCAGCGCCAGCGCGATTCCGTTTTGAAACGCCTGCTGGGAACGTCCGTCAATGGTCAGCTCCGGGAAGGTGAGCGTGTGCCGGGAGCTGAGAGAGACCCGCTCTGCGGCGATGTCCTCCCGCCGCAGAAGGGCCAGGATCTTTTCCTCCAGATCCCCCTCGGCCCCGTTTGCTTGAATGATGATCATAGTGTGTCTGTGTGTTACTCCGCGTCCAGCTCGTGGAGCAGGTTGACCATCTCGATAGCGCTGACCGCACAATCGTAGCCCTTGTTGCCTGCCTTGGTGCCGGCCCGTTCGATGGCCTGCTCGATATTCTCCGTGGTCAATACGCCAAAGAGAACGGGTACGCCGCTTTCCAGAGACACAGCGGCGATCCCCTTGGAGACCTCGTTGCAGACGTAGTCATAGTGGCTGGTGGAACCGCGGATCACCGCGCCGAGGCAGATGACGGCGTCATACCTGCCGCTCTTTGCCATCTTCGCCGCCACCAGCGGGATCTCAAAGGCTCCCGGAACCCACGCCACATGAACGTCGTCCTCACGAACCTCGTGCCGCAGCAGACCGTCCAGCGCACCGCTGAGGAGCTTGGAGGTAATGAATTCGTTGAACCGGGCGGCTACGATGCCCACCTTGATGCTTTTGGAGACCAGCTTTCCCTCGAAGGTTTTCATGATTAAGTACCTCTTTCTTTGTTAATATTCCAAAATGTGTCCCATTCGTGCCTGCTTGGTTTTCAGGTAGAACAAATCATGCGCTGTTGCCGCCATCTGGATCGGAACCCGTTCGGAGATTTCCAGTCCGAACTCGGAGAGCTGATACACCTTGTCCGGGTTGTTGGTCAACAGGCGCAGACTTTTGACGCCAAGCTCCCGCAGGATCTGCGCGCCGAGGAAATACTCCCGCTCGTCCCCGTGGAAGCCCAGAGCCAGATTGGCCTCCAGCGTGTCCATGCCCTGCTCCTGCAATTCGTAGGCCCGCAGCTTGTTGATGAGGCCGATGCCCCGGCCCTCCTGCCGCATATAGAGCAGGATGCCCCGGCCCTCGTTTTCGATCTGGGTCATGGCGGCAGCCAACTGCTGTCCGCAGTCACAGCGGAGAGAGCCGAAGGTGTCTCCGGTCAGACACTCGGAATGAACCCGGCAGAGAACGTCCTTCCCGTCGCCGATGTCGCCCTTCACCAGCGCGACATGATGCTCGCCGTTGAGACGGCTCACAAAGCCGTAGGCTTTGAAATCGCCGTATTTCGTGGGCATATTCACCGCCGTGACCTGATCCACCAACTTTTCGTGGCACTTGCGGTACGCTTGAAGATCCCGGATGGTGATGAACTTGATGCCGAACCGCTCCGCCAGCGCCAGCAGTTCGGCGGTGCGCATCATGGTGCCGTCCTCCCGCATGATCTCGCAGCACAGGCCGCATTCCTTCAGCCCCGCCAGACGGCACAGGTCAACAGTGGCCTCCGTATGGCCCTCCCGCTCCAACACGCCGTTTTTCTTCGACAGCAGCGGGAACATGTGGCCCGGTCTGCGGAAATCCTCCGCCTTCGCGCCCTCCTCCACGCAGGCCATCGCCGTCACGGAGCGCTCGGCAGCGGAGATGCCGGTGGAGGTGGAAATGTGGTCGATGGACACCGTGAAGGCCGTTTCGTGGTTGTCGGTGTTGTTCTGCACCATCTGGGGGAATTGCAGCTTGCGGACAAAGGCCTCCGACATGGGCATACAGATCAGGCCCTTGCCGTGGGTAGCCATGAAGTTGATGTTCTCCGTGGTGGCAAACTCGGCGGCGCAGATGAAATCGCCCTCGTTTTCACGGTCGGGGTCGTCTGTGACCAGAATGATCTTCCCCTGTCTCAGATCCTCCAGTGCTTCGGGAATGGTATTGAAATTCATGGTAAATTCTCCTGTCAAAAGCCGCAGCGCAGCAGCATTTCTTTTGTGAGGGTGCTTTCGTTCGTTGTGGTATGCGGTTTCGGTTCTTCCGGACGCAGCAGCTTTTCAATGTACTTGCCGACCACGTCAGCCTCCAGATTCACCGGGTCGCCCCGGCGCCGCTGGCTCAGATTGGTCTGGGCCACCGTATGAGGGATGGTGGACACGGAAAAGCCCTCGTCGTCCACGGCGGCCACCGTCAGGCTGATACCGTCGATGGTGATGGAGCCCTTTTCCACCACATAGCGCAATATCTCCGGCCCCGCGTGGACGGTGTACCAGACGGCGGTATCGTCCCGGCGGATGTTGGCAATGTGTCCGACACCGTCCACATGGCCCGCTACGATATGCCCGCCGAATCGGCCGTTGGCAGGCATGGCCCGTTCCAGATTGACTACGCTCCCCGCCGTAAGCCCCGCAAGGGACGAGCGGTTCAGCGTCTCGTGCATCACGTCCGCCGAAAAGCCATCGGGAAAAAGCCGGGTCACTGTCAGGCAGATGCCGTTCACAGCGATGCTGTCTCCGATCCGGGTCTCCTCTAAAACAGTTTTCGCATGGATCGTCAGGACGGCGGAGTGCTGCCCGCGCTTGATGTTCCTGATCGCTCCGACTTCTTCTACGATTCCTGTGAACACGGATATTCCACCTCACTTTCTATCAGAAGATCCTCGCCCAGCCGTTCCAAACGGCTGTTTTTCAATCGGAAGGCGTCGTCCGGGGCGGGGACGCCCACGCCCTCCACGGGGGTTTTCGCGTCCCTTCCGCCGAACAGCTTCGGGGCGATATACGCCTGCACCTGCTGCACGATGCCGCATTCCAGCGCGGCCCAGTTCAGCGTTCCGCCGCCCTCCAGCAGGATGCTGTCGATCTGTTCCCGCCCCAGCCGCTCCATGAGCTGCTGGAGATCCACATGGCCGTTTTTCTCATTCAGGCAGAGCACCTGACACCCGGCCCGCTGGTAAACCGCCTGCCTTTCCAGGTCGGCGCAGCAGGTTGCGAGGATGGTCGGGATCTGGTCTGCGGTGATGACCACCTGCGCCTGCGGCGGCGTCCGCAGATGGGTGTCGCAGATGACGCGAACGGGGTTTCGCCCGTTTTCCATGCGGCAGGTCAGGAGGGGATCGTCCGCCAGAACGGTGCCCACGCCTACCATGATGCCCCGGAACCGGTGCCGCTGCCGCTGGACGTGGCTCCGGGCCGTCTCGCCCGTGACCCACTTGGACGCACCCGTGAAGGCTGCGATCTTGCCGTCCATCGTCATGGCGTATTTCATGGAAACGAAGGGCCGCCCGGTGGTGATGTAGTGGAAGAAGATTCTGTTCAGCGCGTCACATTCCTCCCGCAGAACGTTTTCCGTTACCTCCACGCCGCGAGAGCGCAGGATCGCCACGCCCTTTCCCGCCACCAGCGGATTTGGGTCGGCGGAGCCGATCACCACCCGGCGGATGCCGGATGCCAGAATCGCATCTACGCAGGGCGGCTGCTTTCCATGGTGACAGCAGGGCTCCAGCGTCACATACATGGTGGCTCCGGCGGGGTCAGCGGTGCAGGCTGCCAGCGCGTTCCGCTCCGCGTGGGGTTCACCGTACCGCTCATGCCAGCCCTGTCCGATAACCGCGCCGTCCTTTACGATCACGGCGCCCACCATGGGATTGGGCGCCGTCCAACCCCGGCCACGTTCCGCCAGCGCCAAGGCCAGACGCATATATTCCGCATCGTTCATACTGTTACCTCCCAAAAGAAAAAGCCCTGAACAAATCGTTCAGGGCAAGACAGAAAATCACAAGTATCCTTGTGTAAAAGCAAAGCTCCGGAATGTAAACACATCCCAGAGCAACTTCCATAGACGCAAAGCAGTTCCCCTGCGTTGCGTTGTCATCTTCTTTCATCCAGACTGTACTGTCGGCTTCGGAGTTTCACCGAATCATGCCTTGCGGCTCGTGGGCTGTACCACCGGTAGGGAATCACACCCTGCCCTGAAGATTTTCTATTCAATTACGGTGGAAGTATAGCACAGCGGCAGGTGGATTGCAAGTCCATTTTGCAAACCGGGACAAAACCGGGACGGTCAGGCTTTCAGGGTGGGAGGTCAAATATATGCCCTTCGCACTGCGGCTTCGGCTGCGGGACATGCAGAGAAGCATCGGAAGCACTGGCTTTTTGCACAGCCCTGTGGTATCATTTCTCATAGAAAGCCGAGAGGCGCAGACAAGAAAAACAGCATCTATTTCACATGTGAGTCTGAGCAGCTCCAGCAAAGACAAGCTGTCTGCGTTTTTTGAAAGATCGCCGTGTGTCTCGGCAGCGGCGAAAACACAATGCACGTTCTCTGAATGAGGTGACCGGATATGGCAAAGAAAATGACGCGGGCCGCGCTGTTTTTCATGATCGGGACGGTCATTTTGATCGTTTTCTACAAAAAGACCGCCTACGGGCCGGTGCTTTCACTCGCCATTACCTTCGGAACGGTTTCCTACCACCTCGTCATGCGGCTGCTGGTGGGAGGCGCATTTCAGGCAATGATGCAGAATCGTGCGGATCTCTGCAAGCGGTGGTACCGGGTCGGCAGACGGGAAATGGCGGTCTATGAAGCGCTGAAGGTAAAGCGGTGGAAGCGCAGAATGCCCACCTATGACAACGCGCTGTTTGATCCGCGTCTGCATACATGGGACGAGGTCGCCCAGGCCATGTGTCAGGCGGAGCTGGTCCATGAAACGATCGCGCTGCTCAGCTTTCTGCCCATTGCGGCGGGGCTCCGGTTTGGCGCATACCCGGTATTCATCGTGACCTCCGTTTTGTCCGCCGGATATGACCTGCTGTTTGTGATGATGCAGCGGTATAACCGCCAGCGGATCATGGTGCTGCTGGAGCGCAAGCGCACATCGTCCGCCTGCGCCAGATGACCCCGTAACCGATCAGCAAAGGGCCGACGGTGTATCCCTTCTTGGGTTATCTCCGCGCTAAGAGCCGCCTTGCGGCGGTTGCGCTCCGAAACACGCCTGCGGGCGTAGTCCCGCGCACACCCTTCACCCGCAAGGGGTATGCAGCATCCGTAAAGCGGCATAGCCGCTAACGGCTGCCCTACCTTACCGTCGCGGAGAATTCACCACTTTATCGACAGTTTCGTTCCTGTCTTGTCTTGTTTCATTCTGCTGAAAAAATGATTTTTTTCGACTTGAAAACAGCCAAAACCCGCCGGAATAACCGCGGCCGGATTCTGGCGGGCGTCCCTCGGTGGGACAGGAACTGAGAACGATATGAAGCTAAATCGCAAAGGTTTTACATTGATGGAGATGCTGATCGTCATCGCGATCGTTGCCGTGCTGATCTCCGTCGCGGTCCCGGTGCTTTCCTCGCAGTTGGAAAGGAGCCGGGAGGCGGTGGATCTGGCCAATGTGCGCTCCGCCTATGCGCAGGTCTCCACGGAGGCCCTGCTTGGAAATACCGGCGTCCCCGTCACGGTCAAGCTGAAGCAGAAGCAGGCCGGGTGGCAGTCGGCGGACCCCGTGAACATCGGCGGCATCGTCCATTCCAATGGCGACAAAGACACGGATAACTGGAAGGGTGATGCCGCGCCGGACGGAAGCTGCGTGGTCTCCTATGACGAGACCCACGGTGTGGTGCTCACATGGAGCGGAACGGCAGCGCCGGGCAATCCCAGCTATCCGTTCGACACCAAGCACACGGAGTTTTTTGGTGAGGTCCTATATAAAACCGAATTCTGGACAAGGGGAGATATGAACAATAACCCAAATTTTGAGTTCGACTCCCGCTGTCCGGACTCAATCTACATCCCGCAGATCAAAAAAGCACTCGAAGAAAGCACGAGCAACAGCCTTCTGCAGCAGAAGGATTGCACCTGGGCTTTTTTAGGGGACGGGCATGAAGGACAGGAGGCGGACCGCTATCTTTTCTGGACCTCTCTTGACACGAGTAAGGTCGGCCCCGGAGCGAAAATCCCCGTGCTCATCTAGACCGGTGACGGGAAATACTATGTCTCCGAAACTACAACCGGAGGGCGAACAGACGGCAAGGGGATAAAGTATGTCGCGGTGTCGGGTCATCTCTACAAAAATGAGGAGTATGAAGATATTCTGAAGGCCGGCAAGGAATACTTCACCTTGAAAGAAGCCTACGATGCCTATGTAGAGGCTCTGGCGAAAGACGAATACAAAGGTGTTCGTGAAAAGTGTTCGTGATTCACAGACTTCTGCGCCGTAAGCGGGATCACTGCTTCAGCCCTTGCATCCCAGCAGATATAAAGGCTCTTGCGCATGGAAGCAGGTGCATTTATGGAATCGTCAGGTTTCCCTGTCATTCAACCATTCGCTTGCCTTTTCCTGATTTTCCCTGCTTCTATTATGTACCGTACATCGATGTGCGGAACAAGAGTTTTTTTCGTTTTTAGGAAGTTTTTTCAAAATGTAGGAAATGGGCGTTTCCTGTTGGTTAAATCGCCAAAACTCCTCTCCGGTCTCTCCTTCGGCCGCTGCCGCCCGGGTCTGACCGGCATTTTCCGCCGCTATCCCCTGTTTTCCGAAAGTTCCCGCCAAAAAAAGCCCAGAAACGTAACGTTCCTGGGCTTTGTCTATGTAGGCTTTTGCGCTGATTTTAAAAGGTGATGACCTCTTTGTCCGTTTCAAACTGGGCAGGCTCGCCGTTTTTGATGCTGCGGATGGTATCCAGCATCTGATTGTTGTGCTCCTCCGCCTTGGGGTCGTTGTTCCAGGTGTTCTCGTACTTGAAGATCACATGGGAGATGGAGCGGCCCTTCTTATGCTTGCGGAAGGAGACCTTCAGGTTCGTATACTGGTTGATAAAGCCCAGATTCACCTCAATGACATTGCGCACAAAGTCCCCGGCGCTCTTGTACTTATCGTTGCAGTCGAAGAAATCCCGCAGGTAGTCGATGGCCAGCACGATCTCGTCCGGGTCGGTGGAGATATCCGGGAAGGCCGGGGTGTTCTCCCCCTTGATGATGATATTCACCCAGCTTGTCAGCAGCTCAAAGAGGCGGATGGAATAGTTGGTGGGCAGTTTGATGATGCTGTCATAGGAATAGAGAGTGAACATTTCGCTCAGGCCGATGAGGTACGGCTTCAGCTCATCGCTGAGGCGGTAGGTCAAAGTGCCGTCCTTGTACTCCACGCTGCTGAGCCAGTGGAGGATCTTGTAGTTGGGCTTGCCTTTCTTATCAGGCACTTCCTTGTCCCGAATGAAGATGACCCGCTGCATGAGGCTGATGTTGATGTCCTGCATGGAGCGGTAGACATTGGTCTTAGGCACCTCCAGAAATTCCGCCAGCTGCGAGACATTGACCTTGTAGGTCCGCAGGTCCTTGTCCCCCTTCATGATCTGGGAGACTGCCAGACGGATCAACTTGGATTCCATCAGCGTCAGATCGGACTGCTTGCTCCGCAGCAGCTCGTTGGCCTGCACGATATTGAAGTCCTTGCTGTAACGGATGGCGATGCCGCTTTCCCCGGACAGATTGTCCTCCGGTGTCTCCTGGATCAGCGTATAATTGTCACGCTCCTCAGCGTCTGCATTTACATCCGGGATCTGGATCTGTTTTTCTTCCATGTTCTTCTCCTCTGTGCGGCTTTCTGCAAATTCATTAATTATCATATTCTATTTACGAAAAAGAGTCAACCCAATTTTTCGAAGTTTATGTTTTTTCCTTCCTGCCCCTTCGACCAGCCTGCTGCCTGCCCAAGCTGCCGTCCTGCCCTGCCCTTACCGCGGCAGCCCTTCTGCTATTCACGAGGTTTTGATTCTTCTAAGCCGCCTATGAGCCGTTTCTGCTTATGGGAGACTGTATCATTCACGAGGTTTTGATCTTGTTTTGGGGATTTACGAGGTTTTGATCTCTCCCATCTCCCGCCGAAGGGCATTTACGAGGCCAATGTCACTCCGGCAGCCTATTTACGAGGTTTTGATCTCGTTCATTGTGCTATTTTCGGCATGATCGTTCGGAATTTTGTTTATCGGTAAACTCTGTAAAGTATTATTGCTTTTCACTTATTTTTGTGAATTTCAACCTCTCTCATGGGGAGCAGCCCCGTTTTTCCCGCCTCTTTTCCGGCAAAAATCAACGTTTTTCGTAGAAACCGCCCAATCTGACTCTCAATATCTTGTTGCTTTTTTACGAAAGTGAATCACATTTGGTGTCCACCTCTGGCCTCTCCCAGCGTCACCCCATTTACGAGGTTTTGATCTCGTTTTGGGGATTCCGCACGTCGGAGAGAGATACAAACCTCGTGAATCAGCTCCCTGCGCCACGCCAGCAGAGAGATCAAAACCTCGTGCATAAAGCCTCCGGAACTTGTGTGCTGAAGATCAAAACCTCGTATATAGCAGCCCGTCTGAGTGTCGGAGGCGAGATCAAAACCTCATATATACATTATATATATAGTATATATATTGTCTTTCCTGAGATCAAAACCTCTTAAATCAAGTCTCCCTGGGTGAAAATGCGAGATCAAAACCTCTTAAATCATGCCAGAAACGGCAAGTGGAGAGATCAAAACCTCGTGAATAATGCAGCCTTCCATAAGCAGAATCGGCTCATAGGCGGCTTAAAAGAATCAAAACCTCGTATATACGCGGGCACCGCCCATTTTTTCATGGTTAAAATGTTCTTAAATTAGAAGCTTTTCGAGAAATCGCCTGTGGATCTCCTAAATTTTGTTCCCGGTTTTTTCGTCATTTTTTGAGGGCAAAATTGAGACATTGGCCTCGTAAATCATCCGATTCCGGTACGAAAAGAGAGATCAAAACCTCGTACCAAAAGATACATCCCTCGTGCTTCAGAGATAAAACCCTCGTTTATATACGATACAAACCTCGCAGAAACGAGATACAAACCTCGTACCGGGAGGGGCGATACTTATTAAATAAAAATAATAAAATAGAAAAAGTTCTATAAAAGTAGGAAAAACCGACTAAGGTCCCCTACGGGGACTCAGTCGATCCTGCTTTTCGAAGAAGAAGCTTTCTGATATTTACAGGGAAATACGCTCCTCCGACTTCCAGTCAGGAAAACAACTCCATTTCCTTCGATCACAGCGGAGAAACTGACTCTCCAGAGCAAGAAGCAGGGAGAGCAGCGTTTCAATTACGCCTGTTATACGTTGCCCACTCGGATTCCAAGCCAAGAATCTTCAGAACCAGCTATTCTGCCGACACAAACGTGCTGGAACAGGAAAATGCATGGGAGCGCTGACCGAAAAATGGGCTTACAGGCAAAAGAACACAGAGCCAAGATAACGATACTGCCTTGCTCTTTTAGAGTCTCTCGGTTGTTTTACCCTCTTTTTGGCGACATTTGAGTCATGGGTCCGCAGAAAATTTGTAAAACCCGGTTTAGAACGGTGACAGATCGGTTAAACTGATGATAGGACCTGTTCTTTGGCTGTGGAGCATTCGGGAGCGATTTGAATTCCGCTATGCGAGAATAAGTTTACATAAAACTTGGCGCAGAAGCAAACGGACCCCTGGACCGGCAGAAAATCATGCCAAGCTTGTCTTTGCGTTCCCATGCTCTGTCCTTGACGCTCAAGGCTTTGGAGCAGCTTGAAAACACAAAAGCAAACAGGGACAAGCTCAAAATGGAACCGGCGGAAATGATAGACCGTCAAAAGTAAACGATTACGCAAGGAGAATCAGCCAATTCCTCATACTCATAAGAGACCTTACAAGAAGAATTTCTTTGCGTACATCGGAGTTGGCGCTGCCTAAAACGGTAAACCCAAATGAGACGGTCCCTGTAAATACAGGCCATTGCCTGCGGCCTCTCCCCTTCCCGCAAGGAATGACAGTCGAATGACTGGCTTGCGCTTCCACAAAAGCTGCTGATCGACAAAAAGCAAATATCATGTTGAAAAAGATGACTTTCAGTTCAAATCACTTTTCCATTTCCGATGGTTTAGCTCCTATAATATGCGCAAGGTATCCCAAAAATCAACTAATTTCCCTTTTTGCTCCTATACGCTCCTAAGCCCTTGAAGTTGCAAGACTTTAGAACCTTTTGAAAAACAAAGTTGAACTGAGACAAAATAAATACTGAACGGAGAAAATGCAGCCCGCTCATTTTCGCAGCTGCTGCGATCTTCCCCTCGTATTTCCATGAAGGTATAAAGGCGCGGGAAAGCAACGTGAAGATGGAAAAGAAACCCGAAGGAGCGCCCAGATCAGGCACCCCTTCGGGATATTCGAATTCCCTGTTCAGTTTACAGCAACCCCCGCAGATCCAGATAATCCAGCAGAAAGCTGGTGCGGACGGCACCGATGCTTGCGTTCAACCGGCGAGCCAACTCCAGCATGGCCTCCTGAGTTCCCGGCAGCAGATACACATTCATCCGATTGGAGCTGAGATTGACGGCGTGATTTTTGGTCAGCGTGTAGACCTCGGCCATTTCGTGCAGCTCGTAGTCCGCAGGCAGGTCTGTCAGGGTCTCCTCCATGATCACCGTCAGCATTTTCGGGACGGAATACCGGTTTTCCGCAGCCAACTGCCGCAACCGGTCCATCAGACCGATATTTACCCGCATTTTCACGGGGACACGCTGCTCCGGGCCTTTTAGACGGGCCATTACTGTCCGTTCCGCAGGAGATCGGCCAGCTCCGCGGCCTCCTTGGCCAGCTTATCCAGACTTTCGACAATGGAACCGTCCCCATCGGCAGCGTCCATTTTCCGCAGAGAATTCAGCCGCCGCTTGCTGGAGGTGATTTTAGAGAGATCAAACGTGACCTTATCGTACTTCCGGATCAGCGTGGCCTTTTGGGTGCGGACCGCCACATCTCCGGCGGGTTTGGCGTGAACCGGCGGAATAATGGCATCTTCCAGCCGGGCCAGTTCATCTTCCCGGCCGTTGGTCATGCGGGCGGCCTGAGCGGCCCGGTCCGTGATCCGGGTGACATAGGTATGCTCCAGAGCCTTGTCCCCATTGGACATCTGAATGGCCTTATTGATGGCATTTACATAGAGAACCTGCTCGCTGGGTTCCAGCGGGCAGAGCGACAGGGCCTGGGCGTGAGAAATGGTGCCATTTTGGAAGAATTCCTTCACATCGTCGATCAAAGACTTGTCAAACTGGGTGTAACGCTGGACCGTGGAGTCCGTCATCTGGGTACGGGACTTGAAATATGCCTCGGCAGCCCGACGATCCACCTGGAATTTCGCCTGCAAATTGTCCAAATACCGGGAAATGCAGGCCTGGATGGTCTTTGCGTCACCGGAAAGGCCCCGAACCATGATATTTGCCTCGTCCAGAATGATCAGCTCAGACAACTCATCCAGTCCAGTGTAAGTCTGGGCCTGCACCCGATCCCATTTATGAGCCTTCTGGCCGGTGGGATCGCTTTCCTGCTCCCGTTTTTGCAGCAAACGCAGGGCTTTCACCCGGCGTTCACCGGAAAGCAGCATAAATGTGCCGTCCTCCCGCTGACTGACCACGATGTTGTGCAGCAGGCCGTTGCGCTCGATAGCGTCCGCCAGCTGCTGGATGCTCTCGTCATCATCGTTGCAGGACCAGAGGTTATGGGGGTTAAATTCAATGTTTCGCAGGAGAATCCGGGTCAATTCCGTGCCTTCGTTCTGGAAGGACATGGCGATCTCCGTTTTTGCCAGGTGGTTTTTGGTAGATAATTCCTGAGAACCCTGGGGAATTTGGCTTTTCAGCTTATCAAGCTTACCCATTATTCGTCAGCCTCCTTTTTTGCCAGACGCTGTTTGATCTCGTTCCAAAGTTGCATGTAGTCCACGGAAGGATTGGATTTTTTGGCGTAGCGCACCACCGGTACGGCAGCAATGGTGCTCTCCGGCACGGCGCTGCCCTTGCGGATGCCGGTTTTGAAGAGAACAGAGGCGTATTCCGGATTTTCCTCAAACATCTGGCGCACCAGATTGACGGCAGCCGTCCGCTCCACCTGGGTCAAAACCACGCCTAAAATGTCTATTTTGACATCTTCCCGGGTTTCCAGATCCAAAATCATGGCCAAAGTGGTCTCAAAACCCTCCAAAGAGAAGTTATCGCACCGGACAGGGATCAAAACCTCGTCGGCGCAGAACAGGGCGCTCATGGTGAGATTATCCCGAGCGGGAGGGGTGTCGATGACGATGTAATCATAATCATCGTTGATATTGGCCAGACAGTGGATCAGGAAGGTGTAATTCTTCATTTTGTATTCGTCCGCCAGCAGATCCAGCTGGTGAACGGCCCGGGGCGTCTGGGCGGTGCTGGGAATGATGGAGACGCCCTCAACATTGGTAGGGTGGATGTAGGGCGTCAGATCCATGCCGCCCAGATCGAAGTTCATGAACATATTCACCAGACCGTGACCCTTGTAGAAGTTCTCGGCCTTCTTGTGCTGGGTCAGCATGTAGGTGGTGTTGGCCTGCTGGTCCATATCCACCACAAGGACCCGTTTTCCCTCGGCGGCCATCAGAGCCGCCAGATTGACTACTGTGGTTGTTTTACCGGTACCGCCCTTTTCGATGGCGGTTGTCAGGATCAGAGACATAAAACCCCTCCGTTTTGCGTGTTTTGGGAGATTTACCCCCGGTTTTGCTGTATTTTTTACGTTCTCATTATAGCTTGCTTATCATAATACTGTCAATATAAAGCCGCACATTTCTCGGACTTTTTCCAAAAGAAACTCAAATGACACGGACCCTGTAAATGGACCACAGCAGAACAAACCCACTTGACACGGTCCCTATAAATAGCGACAAGGAGTGTAGAACCTAAATGAGACGGACCCTATAAATAATAGTCAAGAGCAGAAAACCCAAATGAGACGGTCCTTGTAAATCCGCCTGATCCCGCAGCGGAGTGGGGGACAACCTCATCATACCACCTGCCGCCCGGTATTTTTTGTCGGAGACTGACAGCTGAGGACTCAAAAGGGAGGGGAGGTCTCAGAACAACGCGTTAAAAAATTAACAAGCAAAGGCAAGGCCGATCCCGCTGCTCCGCACACGCCTGTTTCCCTTCGGAAACAAATCATGGCAACCGCTGCCACTTTGTTGTATACTATACAAAAAACCAGCAGGGAAGGAGGGGAGCGCCATGCTTACCGAACAGCTGACCGCCGACGCAGCAGCGCTGCATCAGGCTATCCTGCACCACGGCGGCGAGGTCTCCCCATTCTTCTGCGGAAAAGAACTGGGCTGGGAGCACCGCCGCATCGCCCGGGCCATGGAGGAGCTGGTGGCCGCTGGGATCATAGACCCCGCAGCCGCCATCCTGCCGAAGCCCCTGAAACAGCGGAAAACGTACACATTCCCGGAAATTCAGGCCATTTTGGCGGACTTTCCGGCCTTTGCCCGGGCCGTACACGCCGTGGAACACGCCGCAGGCCGCCGCCTGCCCACGGCGGATCTCAGCGCCCTGACGGAGCTGTTCGACTTCCACGGCCTGTCTCCGGAGGCGCTGGAGCTGCTGACGGCCCAATGCTGCGACGAAGCCATCCTCCGGGGCGAGGAGCGCCCCACGGCCCGCCGCATCGAAAAGCTGGGACTGGAATGGGCCCGTCTGGGCGTGTGCTCCCAGGCGGACGCCGTGGCCGCGATCCGTCGGATGGCCCGGCGGGAACAGACGGTGGCGGAGGTCCGCCGTCGGCTGCGGCTGGACCCGGACGCGCGAATCCCGTCGGATGACGCCTACATCGCCGCGTGGCTGGACTGGGGCTTCACCCCGGCGCTCATCGAGCTGGCCTTTGACCGCACCGTGCTGAACTGCGGCCGCCTGAACTGGAAATATTGTCACGGAATTCTGGAAAGCTGGCGGAAAAACGGCCTGTTCACCGCTTCGGACATATTAGAAAAGGACGCGCCGCCCCAAAAGCCGGAAACCCCGCCAGAACTGGACGATCCCTGGCGCTACATCCCCTGATCCCCCGCGAAAACCGTCATATTCGGACAGAACTTGGTAAGTTCTGTCCGTTTTTTTGTCGATAAAGCGGCAAACTTTACGTGACGGTAAGGAAGGGTGTGCGCGGGAAACCCAAGAAGGGTGTCCTGCGCCATTAAAATCCTTAGTTTTCAGAACTCTATAAAGTTCTGAAAACTTGCTCAGCGGGGCGAAAAGACTTTTTCGACACGCTGAGTTCTGTCCGTTTTTTATCCTCCCCCGCAAACCACTATATAAAAAAAGAACGCCACGGCTTCAGTTACACAGACCTCTCAATGTTACAACCGTGTAACAAATAAATGCAACCTCTTGCATTTCAAAAAGTCGAATGTTATCTTAGCATTACAAAACAATGTGATCGAAACTTACCCCCGGTTCAGATATTGGGTAGGCTAGCCACGATATGTAAATCGGGGCGGTTAAGAAAACTTTGTTTTGTAAAACAAACTCCCAAACGGGAGAAATTCAAAAGGAGGAAATCCCATGAAGAAGTTCCTTTCTCTGGTACTGGCTCTGGTGATGACCATGTCTCTGG
>OKRR01002186.1_pt1 | contig 14934 bp, 10 predicted proteins | sample 1601211 | NCBI WGS metagenome assembly OKRR01 (sample SAMEA3541525, study PRJEB24748) | human gut metagenome | biome: human gut; feature: human-associated habitat; material: faeces | place: China | collected 2012
CATACGGAGCCATGGACATGTTCTCCATACCACCTGCAACAACGATATCAGCGTCGCCGGAAAGGATCATCTCAGCAGCCATGTTGACAGCCTCAAGACCGGAACCGCATACAACGTTGATCGTAACAGCCGGAACCTCGATCGGGAGACCAGCTTTTAATGTAGCCTGACGTGCTACGTTCTGTCCCTGACCAGCCTGGATTACGCAGCCCATGTAAACCTGGTCAACAGCTTCCGGAGCAACTCCTGCTCTCTTTAAAGCCTCTTTGATTACGATTGCGCCAAGTTCCGGAGCCGGTACTGTGCTTAATTCGCCACCCATTGTTCCGATTGCCGTACGGCATGCACCTGCAAGTACAACTTTCTTTGCCATTTTCTTTTCCTCCTCATTATACCGCTGCCAAGCTCTACACCATATATTTTTCCATAAGCAAGGCAGTATATTATGTATAACTAATCATATCACCAAACCGTTTTGCTGTCAAATCATTATCAAAAGCTTTTTATATATTTTTTCTAAACAAATTAGGAACTTTACTCTTCATTTCGTACAAAAATTACTTTTATGCTCTGACGCGTCACTTTTTGTTTTTGTCATGTTTTACCATTTCTTTCTATTCCTTTTTCATCGGATTTCTTGACCTTGCCGGCAGATAATGATAAAATAATGTCAGAGTTTGGCCCCGGATCCTATGATCCCGGCAAAGTTCTGAGATGCAGTAATATTTTTATGGTTACAAAGAGAGGGTATTAAAATGGATTTCAAACAGATGTATCAGGAAAAGCTGGTTTCCGCTGAGAAAGCAGCTTCCGTTATCAAATCCGGTGACTGGGTCGATTACGGCTGGACAACAGCAACTCCGATCGCAGTCGATAAGGAAATCGCAAAAAGACTTCCGGAATTAACTGACGTAAACTTTCGCGGCGGTATCTTAATGTGGGTACCGGAGATCTTCAAGATCGAGAACCCGGCTGAACATATGACATGGAACTCCTGGCATATGAGCGGTATCGAAAGAAAAGCGATCGCACAGGGCTTCAGCTACTATGCTCCGATCCGTTATTCTGAGCTTCCAAGATATTACAGAGAATCTCAGAATAAGCCGGACGTAGCTGTATTCCAGGTTTCCCCGATGGACGAGCACGGTTTCTTCAACTTCGGACCGAACGCTTCCCATATGGCTGCTGTATGCGAGACCTCCAAGGTCGTTATCGTGGAAGTAAACGAAAATATGCCGGTATGCTTCGGCGGTACTGAGGAAGGTGTTCATATCTCCCACGTTGACATGATCGTAGAAGGTGACAACCCGGCGATCGCTGAGATGGGCGGCGCTGCAGCTGCAAGCGATGTCGATGAAGCAGTTGCAAAACTGATCCTTGAGGAGATCCCGGACGGAGCATGCTTACAGCTCGGTATCGGCGGAATGCCGAACGCAGTCGGTGCTCTGATCGCAAAATCCGATTTAAAGGATCTCGGTGTTCACACAGAGATGTACGTTGACGCTTTCGTTGATATCGCAAACGCAGGAAAGATCACCGGCGCGAGAAAGAATATCGACAAAGGCCGTCAGGTTTATGCATTCGGCGCAGGTACAAAGAAATTATACGACTACTTAAATAAGAATCCGGAGTGCATGTCCGCACCGGTCGACTACACAAACGATGTCCGCACGATCGCGTCTCTCGACAACTTCATGTCCATCAACAACGCAGTTGACCTTGACCTCTTTGGCCAGGTAAATGCTGAGTCCGCAGGAATCAAGCACATCAGCGGTGCAGGCGGACAGCTTGACTTCGTTCTCGGCGCTTATCTTTCCAAGGGCGGAAAGAGCTTCATCTGCTGCTCTTCTACCTTCAAGAAGAAAGACGGCACCTTAGAGTCCAGAATCGTTCCGACTCTGGCTCCTGGCTCCATCGTAACCGATACCCGTGCGAATATCCACTATCTCGTTACTGAGTACGGTAAAGTAAACTTAAAAGGTCTCTCCACATGGCAGAAGACTGAAGCGATCATCTCCGTAGCACATCCGCAGTTCCGCGACCAGCTGATCGCAGAGGCTGAGAAGATGCATATCTGGAGAGCAAGCAACAAGAGATAGTATTTTCCCGTTTTTTCAGGAGAGCTTTCATTTTAGGAAGGCTCTCCTTTTTCTTTCTTTGTCTCGCCCTCTGCTTTTTCAGTCGAATGAAGATTAAACTGTTTGATCCGGCGTGTCGCGATCGGACCGCCGATTGCACATCCGGCAACAAGTCCGAAGGTTGCAGATGCGATCGCAAAGCTTCACATTTTTGTATCATAAGCCAATCTCCTGCCACACTATTTTCAGATATGTATTTTGCGTATCACTTGTGTCCATTTTTTTACAGAAAGGTCCATCGGAATTTCCTGTAAACAAGTGAAAACACGCTTCGCGAGTTTCCCCTTGTTATCGCGACAGTCGCCAAGGTCTCGCGCAAGCGCGGACTTTGGCTCGTTGTCCGCGAAAAAAAACAGCAACATTTTCTGACATTCTCTCCAGAAAATGCTGCTGCTTTTTATTTCTGCAAATGATCTCTTTCTCCAATCGATCCGCTAAATCTGAATTTTTTCTCCACTCATAGATTCAGGATCGGCTCCATCAGCGTGATCCCACTCTCCCCGGCTAATTTCTGCCTGCAGATCTCGAGAAGATGTTCCTGATATGGAGATTCATCCCCTGCCCGGTACAGATAGTACAGGGTCCGGTTCGGGAGCTCCACATCCAGTTCATGGATGGAAACCGGGGTGTTTTTTAAGATGCTCTTTGCAACCGACACAGGTAGAAACGCCCAGTTGTCACCATTCTGCGTAAAGTACTGCAAAAAGCCCATTTCATCGAGATAGACACTCGGGACGGCCGCACTGCTGAAATAGTAGTTGTGCCAGCTGTCAAAATTCTGATCCCACTGCGTCCGGATCTCCTTGCGAGGATCGAGGTCCGAAATGCTGATCCGCTTCGGAAGTTTCAGCTCCGTCCCGACGAGCAGGCAGAGCTTTTCTTTAAACAGGATCTCCGTCTTTACCTGGGAAGAGTACATCGGATCCGTGATAAATGCGATATCCACCGTCTTATTGTTCACATACCCATAGGCGTCACTGGAATGGAGTGTCGTCACATGCAGGCTGCACTCCGGCGTATCTTTCATGAACTCCTGAAACACGGTCGGAAGCATGAATGCCAGGAGACTTCCTACACTCGCAACATAGAAACTCTTCTCATTTCCGAGGAGCGCTTCTTCCTGTGTCTCGTTCCAGAGAGCCTGCCAGCGATGAGCGATCCCGACAAAGGCACGTCCCTGTCTCGTGAGTTCCACATGGCGGACTCCTTTGTTCCGGATAAACAGGGAATATCCAAGTTCTTCCTCCAGCGCCCGGATCCTTCGTCCAAGAGCCGGCTGTGTGATATATAATTTTTCTGCCGCCGCGGAAAAACTTCCGCACTGGGCGATCTTTAAAAATGCTTCAATTTCCAGAAATGTCATCACGTTCTCCTTTCTGCCGGGACCGGCAGTTTTCTATTTCGATCCTGCTTTCACACAAGTTTTTTTATAACGCTCATCTCTCTTCTGCTTTTTTACCACAGGATTTCATTTTTGTCCAGAAATATTATTTAAAAATAATTCAATTCTGAAAATTAAAAGTTTGACAGCTACCATTTTCCATTTCTGTTTCTTCTATATTTATAGTAACATTCTTTTCATTTAAATGTTAATATTTATGAATATTATATCAAAAAAAGAAACATTTTACAATTATATTCATTTATGGTATCATTTAAGCATAAACAAGGACGAATTGTTCGAATCTCAGGGGAATATCAAAACATACAGGGAGGAAATCATTATGATGCTTACAAAGAGGATCCAGAACATTAAACCGGCCGCTACACTTGCACTGACCGGAAAGGTCGCTGAATTAAGAAAACAGGGAATCGATGTGATCGCCTTCAACCTCGGCGAACCGGATTTCGGTACTCCGCAGAATATCTGTGATGCGGCAAAGGCAGCGATCGATGCCCAGAAAACAAAATACACGGTTGTCTCCGGTATCATGGACTTAAAAGAAGCGATCTGTGCAAAATTCTTAAAAGACAACAATGTCGTTTACAAACCGAACGAGATCTGTGTCGGAACCGGCGCAAAACAGCCGCTCGTCAATGCAGTTCTTGCCCTCTGTGAAGAAGGTGACGAGGTTATCATCCCGACTCCGTGCTGGGTCAGCTACATCGAGATGGTAAAACTTTCCGGTGCTACTCCGGTCCTCGTACAGAACCGTGAGGAAGACGGTTTCGCCCTCAACGTGGAAGGTATCAAGAAAGCCATCACACCGAAAACAAAAGCGATCATGATCAACACACCGAACAACCCGACCGGTGCTGTATATACAAAAGAACAGCTCACAGAGCTCGCAGAACTTGCCTGCAAACATGACTTCTATATTATTTCCGATGAAGTTTATGAGAAGCTAATCTATGAAGGAAAGAAACACTTCTGCGTTGCTTCGATCTCCGAGGAAGTAAAGGATCGTACTGTTGTCATCAATGGTGTTTCCAAAGCTTACTCCATGACCGGATGGAGAGTTGGTTACGCAGCCGGAAATGCAGCTCTCATCAAAGGAATGACTTCTCTTCAGGGGCATACAACATCCAACACCTGCTCGATCGCCCAGTACGCAGCTCTCGAAGCGATCAGCGGACCGCAGGACAGCGTGGAATCCATGAGAGTTGAATTCGACAAACGCCGTAAATTCCTGGTAGAGCGCTTAAATTCCATGGATGGCATCACCTGCAACAACGCAGACGGCGCTTTCTACTTAATGCCGAATATGACTGCTTTCTATGATAAAGAGTGGAACGGAAAGAAGATCGCTGATTCCTTCGGAATGGCAGATTACCTCCTTGCCGAGGCAAAGATCGCGGTTGTTCCGGGCGGTGCATTCGAGTCTCCGGACAACATCCGTATCGCTTACTCCAACTCCATGGAAAGCCTGATCGAAGGTATGAACCGTATGGAAGCAGCTTTAAAGAAACTTGGCTGATCTGACAACCTTCCATATTCGTAAAACTCTCCCGCTCCGGCGGTGATAAGGACAGATCAAACTTAGCTTTCTTCCCATATATTCAACTAACAACAGCAAGGATTCTCCCACTGACACGAAGCAAAGCACAGTCAGTCTCCGTGAAATTACCGACTGTTGATTGAAACAATGTATGTGATGAAAAATCCCTGAAAAAAGCCTGTGAATGCAGGCTTTTTTCATTTACGCGAACAACAGGCCAAAGTCTGCGCTTACGCAAGACCTTGGCGACTGCCGCGATAACAAGAGGACACTCACAAAACATGTTTTCACTTGTTTATGAGCGCCGGTCTCCCTGCCGCTATACAAATTTTCACATTTTTCACGACAGTATATGAGCCTCGCCCATGCGCTGTAACAGAACAAATATAATGTATTATTAACATTTAATGGTAAAATTTGTTATTTTTCATTCGACAACAATCATTTTACATTCCGCATGATTCATGCTATAATACTCAAATGAACGGAGAAGCCGCACCAACTTCTCCCAAAACTTTCTTCTCATTATATTTTACAACGCGATATAAAAGAAACACAGCCGCCCGGAACGATAATTGGGGTATCGTCCGTGGCGGCTGTGTTCATATAAAGATATAGCCGACATTTTCTATGTATACAAAGACCCTGACTGATCCCATTTTGCAGGAACAGCCAGGGCCTTTCTTTTTTTATTTCTCTCCGTTCAGTTCTTTCTTATAGACCTCGATGACTTTCTTCATCGCATCCGCACCCGGAGCTCCGATCGTCACACGTTTCTCCACGCAGGTCTTCATGGAGATCGCATCGTAGATATCTTCCTCAAATACCGGGCTGATCGACTTGAACTGCTCTAAAGTCAGATCGTCAAGTGCCTTGTTCTCATCGATGCAGAGAAGGACCAGCTGTCCGATAATTCCATGTGCATCGCGGAACGGAACACCGTGATTTACAAGGTAATCCGCAGCGTCTGTCGCGTTTGTGAAACCGTTCTTTGCGCTCGCCTCCATCACATCCTTGCGGAAAGTCATCGTGGATACCATTCCTGTGAAGAGTAAGAGGCAGCCCTTTACGGTATCGATCGCGTCGAAGGTCAGCTCCTTGTCCTCCTGGAGGTCTTTATCGTAAGCCAGCGGGATTCCCTTCATGACCGTCAGCATGGACATCAGGGCACCGTAGACACGCCCGGCCTTTCCGCGGATCAGCTCAGCGATATCCGGATTCTTCTTCTGCGGCATGATGCTGCTTCCGGTGCTGTAGGAATCATCCATCTCCACGAAGCGGTACTCATTGCTGTTCCAGATGATGATCTCCTCGGAGAAACGGCTCAGATGCATTGCGATCGTGGAGAGCGCAGCCAGGAGCTCGATCAGGTAATCACGGTCGGATACGGAATCCATGCTGTTTAAGGTCGGTCCGTCAAAGCCGAGAAGTTCTGCAGTGTACTCACGGTCCAGCGGATAGGTTGTCCCTGCAAGAGCGCCGGATCCTAGCGGGCAGTAATTCATGCGCTTTCTGATATCAGCGAGGCGTCCTCTGTCACGGCGGAACATCTCATAATATGCGCCGACATGGTGCGCCAGTGTTACCGGCTGCGCCTTCTGAAGGTGGGTAAAGCCCGGCATGTAAGTATGAAGATTGTCCTCCATGAGCTTTAAGAGGACCTCGAGAAGTCCCTTTAAAAGTCCGTCCATCTCATCGATCTCATCTCTCGTGTAGAGCTTCATATCGAGAGCAACCTGGTCGTTTCTGCTGCGGCCGGTGTGGAGTCTCTTTCCTGCATCCCCGATCCGCTCGATCAGGTTCGCCTCAACGAAAGAGTGGATATCCTCAGACTCCGTTGTGATCTTTAAGGTTCCGTTGTCGATGTCCTCGCGGATGCTCTTTAAACCTGCGATGATCGCGTCACGGTCCTCTTCTGTGAGGATCCCCTGTTTTGCGAGCATCGTCACATGCGCGATACTGCCCGCGATATCCTGTCTGTAAAATTTCTGATCGAAGGAGATGGACTCATTAAAGTTGTGCACTAACTGGTTTTCTTCCTTCGTAAATCTTCCGCCCCAAAGTTTCATAGCTGTTCCTCCGTTGTCGCCTTTCTATTATTTATCGTGTCTGTCAGATCTTCATCATCGAGATCCGGAATCTCTTCAAATTCCGGTTCTTCATCAGGATCATCTTCCGCTTCCTGCTGCATGTTCCGGATCTGTTCCATTCTCTTTCGTGCTTCCCGTCGATCCATCTCCCTGCGCAAAAACCACAGAAGGATCAGGATCACGATGGATCCGCCTGAGATCAGGCCGCCGGTTTTTAATCCCTTCGGGACATAGGAGAAGTCGATCACATGATCACCGGCGCTCACATCGATAGCCAGGAACGCACCGAACGCCTTTCTCGTCTCCACCTTCTCGCCGTCCACTTTTACGGTCCATCCCTTATCAAACGGGATCGAGGTGAAGAGCATTCCAGCTTTCGCCGCACTCACGGTTCCGGAAAGTTTCGTATCTTTCCAGCTCGTCAGATGCATCGGGGACTGGTTCAGCCGGTCGTAGACCTGGACCATCGCGTCCTCTGAGAACCGGTAGGCGATCGCATTTAACTGTTCGCCGGCCTCATCCGCCGTGAGCTTCACTTCTGTGCCCGGAGCCAGATTTCCAAGCTCCAGAAGATATCCGCGGTCCACGTTGCTGAAGGATTTCTGACCGGTCGGCAGTTCCGCCTTCACAGTCTTTACCTTCTTGTTCATGACGAACACATAATATTTGCCCGTCTCATCCGGTGTGAATGTGAAGGTATTTTTATTCACCGTTCCGCCGGCATCCACAAGGACTTCATCCGCCCCGGAAACCAGGCAGAGATCATTCTGGACCTCCGCAGGATTATCCATCTCATACTGCCAGTTTTCCTCGATATCTGAAGAAAGGACAAAGCCGAGCGGCAGTGTGTAGAGATTTTCATAGAGATATGTTCCGCCGCTTTCCCTCAGATACATCATGAGCTCCGTGTTGGAGACTGCCTCGGAATAGAGTGCGTATTTCACAGAAAAAATGCTGTCGACAAACGGCGTGCTTCCAGTGATGCTGTAAGCATTTGTGGACGATTCACATCCAAGCTTCTTAAAGAACTTCGAGAGATCCGCGTTCGCCGTCGAGGAAAACAGGGATACCGACGGAAAGTTCATCCATGCCCCGTCATTCTTCGTCTTTCTCGTCTTTTTCTCCACCCGGTAGAAATCCGATGCCGGCTGCAGGGAATCCTTTAAGATCCGGACCTCCTCATTGTCGCTGGTGTAGGACTCACGGCTCGTTGTCGTCACACTCGTCACCGACATGTTGATCGAAGCCTCAATTGCAACCAGCGTCAATGCCAGGAATCCGCACACCGTCCGCTTTCCATCCTTATAGAGATACATCAGTCCGGCATAAGCCGCCAGGAAGATGATCGCCACATAGTAGACGATAAAGTGGAAATGTTCCTGTGTCACCAGCTTTTCCGCCAGCAGGACGAAGCACGCGCTCCCCCAGAAGGCGATCGCGATATGTTTTTTCGGCGTCTCATCCAGATACATATACGCCCGGAAGCAGATGAACAGCATCAGGAAGATGTAGATAAAGGACTGTCTGCATGGAAGGCTGTTCGGATAGTGGAATCCATGCCAGATAAAATTCAGCGCATTGATGGAAAAGCTCGCAAAAAAGATCAGGAGCAGTCCGCAGTAGACGGCTTTCTCCTTCACTGCGATCTTTTTACATGCGAGATACAGCAAAAAGAAGAGGAATACCGCGACACCGCAGTAGATATTCGGCCAGTGGTCAAGACCGATCTCCGTCTCCACATTTCCGATGTGACGGGCGATCATGTCAAAGATCGGGAAATACGAGCTCCACGCCTTCGGAAAGTCAAAATCACCGGACGCCGTGCTCTGCAGCGCATAGATCTCCGGAAGCAGGATTCCTGCTGCCAGTCCGCCTGAGAGCAGCGAGTAAATTCCAAACCGGACGCAGCTGTCCACGTATTTTCTCACCGGCCCCGGCTTTTCCATGATCAGCAGTGCGATAAAATAAAGCACCAGGAACAGGCAGGTCATGATCGAGATGTAGTAGTTTGAGAGGATCGAAAGTCCGAGCGTCACACAGTAAAGCATGCCTTTCTGCTCTTTCACGAGTCTCTCAAGGCCGTATACGATCAGTGGGAACAGAAGAATGCAGTCCAGCCACATGATGTTCCAGCTGTACGCCGCCATGTATCCGGATAGGGCATAAAAGATCCCGAAGAACCCAACCCCCAGGATACAGTTCTGGCTGTGTTTCTTTAAATACCAGGCAAAGCTCAGCCCCGAAAGTCCGATCTTCAGAACAATCATGATCGTCATAAATTCGATGATAAACTTCTTCGGGCAGAGCAGGATCAGCCAGTTTAACGGGCTGGCCAGGTAGTAGGCATACAGAGCCGCGAAATTGACGCCCATTCCCACATCCCAGCTGTAAAGGAGACTTCCGCCGGTCCGCAGCTTATACTGGAACTCCGAAAAGAACGGGGCGTACTGGTGATACATATCTGTTCTCAGAAAACACCTCTCCCCGAATGGAAAGATCCCCCTCTGAACGAAAATGCAGATCATGACGAGCACCGGGACAAAGAAGGCGATCAGAAGACCATCCCTCGGCTTTAAAAACGGCGTTGTCTGCCGCTTTTTCCTTCGATTTTCCGGACGATCCGCAATTGGCTCATCCGGGATCGTATCGATTTCTTTTATTTCTGTCATAAAGTAAAAACTCCTCCGGCTTCATCAGCCTGTAATCATTTTTGCTTTTTCATACTCCCAACATCCGCCGGGCAGACATCGCAGATCATTTCTTTTTATCTCCTGTAAAGATCAGGATCTTGCTGAACACATAATTCAGAACGACGACCACCACGGAGATCAGCAGCTTGCAGATGAAAAACTCCATCTTCATGAGATCCACCATGATAAACAGCGCTGCCAGGTTAAATAAAAACGTCGCGATCCGGCATAAAATGAACGAGACGAATTCCTTCCATACCTTCGCCGGGTTTAAGGTGTGGCTTTCAAACACCCACCATTTATTCGTCACAAATGCGAACAATACGGCTGCCACCCAGGCGATCGTCTGGGCCGGGACCGGATCCATCTTCCACATATAATATAGAAGATTTGAGATCGCGTAGTCGATCACCGTCGTCAGGACTCCGAAGATCAGATAAGCGATCCCTTCCCTGGCGAGACCGGACTTTTTTGTCCCCGTTTCCTGTCCGCTCTCCGGCTTCTCATTTTTTTCATTCATAAATATTTCCGTCCTTTTCCGGAATCATCGTTTTCAAAACGTTCCTCCGATTTTTTCAGGATTTCCCTATCATATTCGATAGTCTTTTTCATTTTAGTATACCAACGCAAAAAAGTAAAGGACTGACAGCCGAATTTCTGGCTGTCAGTCCTTCTTTTGTTACTTTTCGCGGGTAGGAATTTTCTGAACTGAAAATTCCGTATGATACCGTTATGGTTGCGGATTTTGCCGATTCGGAATGCGAAGCATCGGCAAAATCCGGTTACAGGGCGCGGGCATGGAGTGCCCGTGTACTGTAACCTTCTTTTAAAGCGATTTGGAATGGATTTTGCTCGTAACTTGCCATGCATCCGAATGGAAGCTCCGTGGGAGGTTCCTGTAGGTATCCGGCTGATGAACAGTTACGACGTTTTATTCTGCGAGCAGCTTCTCAACACTCACAAGTTTTACGCACACGCAGAAGATCTCTGCCGCCTGTCTGAGGTCATCCAGGGACGGGAAGGACGGCGCGATCCTGATATTGGAGTCGTGCGGATCTTTTCCGTATGGGTAAGTCGCTCCGGCACCGGTCATCACAACGCCGGCCTCTTTGCACTTCGCAACGATCGCTTTCGCGCATCCGTCGAGAGAGTCGAAGGAGACAAAATATCCGCCATTCGGTTTTGTCCACTTCCCGATTTCCAGACCGCCAAGTTCCTTATTTAAGATCTCATCGACTGCCTCAAATTTTGGTCTGAGGATCTCAGCGTGCTTTGCCATCTGCGCTTTTAAACCGTTGATATCTTTAAAGAAACGGACATGACGGAGCTGGTTGATCTTGTCATGGCTGATCATCTGGACATTCATCTGCTTCTTCAGCGCATCGATATTTGCCTTTGAAGTAGCGATCGCGGAGATTCCGGAGCCTGGAAAGCTGATCTTTGAAGTCGAGCCGAATTTATATACCATGTCCGGATTTCCTGCTTTTTCACACTCAGAAAGAATGTCGAGGACATGATCCGGGTGATCCGGGTGCAGATGATGAACACAGTATGCGTTGTCCCAGTAGATACGGAAATCTTTCGCAGCCGGTTTCAGGTTTGCAAATCTTCTCACAGTCTCATCTGAGTAAGACTCACCGCTCGGGTTCGCATAGAGCGGAACGCACCAGATTCCCTTCACACTCTCGTCATTATTTACATATTTTTCAACAAGATCCATATCCGGACCTTCACCTGTCATCGGAATGTTGATCATCTCGATCCCGAAGTATTCTGTGATCGCAAAATGTCTGTCATATCCCGGGACCGGGCAGAGGAATTTCACCTTGTCAAGTCTGCACCACGGCGTACTTCCGCATACTCCGTGCGTCCAGGAACGGCTCACGGTATCGAACATCAGTGTCAGACTCGCATTTCCGTACATCACGATATTCTCGGCCGGCGAGTCCATCATCGCACCCATGAGCTCTTTCGCCTCCTGGATCCCGGTCAGGACTCCGTAGTTTCTCACATCACCGTCCGATGTCATATAATCACTGCTGCTGTTTAAAACGTCCATCATAGGAAGAGAAAGGTCCAGCTGCTCTTTGCATGGCTTTCCCCGCGCCATATTCAAGCTGAGATTTTTTCCCTGATACTCCTTATACAGCGCTTCCAGCTGCTCCTTTAAAGACGCAAGTTCCTGTTTTGACATTTCGCGATATGGTTTCATGTCAGTTTCCTCCTCATGATTCAACGATATATTTCAGATTATCTTTTCCCTGAGCACTTATTATAATTCATTAAAACCAATATTTCAACTTATAAAATAAAGTTTTGCTTCTGTTTTTTTATTTTTTTGAACCTGGCCCCATAAAAATCTTAGTCATTGCCGCCTGCAGCAGCTCCCTGTCCCCCGTTTTCAGCTCTTTCCGTGCTTCGGTCCGCGCTCCGCGAAGCAACGCCTGACCGTCTCATTGACTTTTCTTTAACAATAACGTATTATAATAAGATATAGGATGATGATTCCATCTGCTTCGAATTCTGAAAAGGAGAATGGCTTTATGACAAATAATATGCGGACGCGCGATATCCGGCGAATGATCCTGATCGGACTGATCGTTGCTCTCGTGTCCCAGCTTTACTGGAATATCTTTATAAATAATTTCCGGATCTCTTCTTCCGTGATCATACTGCCCGTTCTTCTGATGACACTTGGAAAAAGTTTTTCCACACCGCTCACCTGCGCTGTGACCGCAGTCATCGTGTTCTTCTTCCGCCTGTTTCCGGCGCTCCACAGCGGGACTAGTCTCCTCGTCTCAGCGAAAAGTGTTTTTCCGAATGCGATCTTCTATTTCTGCTACGGCATTATTTTCGCAGCCATGGTCCCGGGAAAACATACCGTCTCCTACAGCCGCCTGTTTCCGGCCGTTTTTTTTGCTGATTTCGGTTCCAACCTGGTAGAACTGTGCATTTCCGAGAGTATGGCACACTCCATGACTCCGGACAAGGCAGGATATCTCTTCCTGATCGCACTGTTCCGTACCTTTCTTGCCGGTCTGATCCTGATGGCGGAAGGTCACTACCGGACACTCTTAAAAAACGAAGAGCACGAGAACCGTTACCGCCGTCTTTTCCTTATGACGACAGGACTGAAAAATGAGATCTACTTCATGCGGAAAAATTCTGAAGAGATCGAATCCGTTATGGCAAACGCATATAAATTGTATGAGAAATTAAATGAAATGGATGTGCCGGAAGACATGAAACATATGTCTCTTGCTATCGCCCGCGATGTCCACGAGATCAAAAAGGATTATATCCGCATCATCCAGGGCATCGAGGAAGAAATTTCCGAAGAATATGACGAAAAGCAGATGAGCTTTCAGGATATCTTAAAGATCCTTGAAGACACAACTTACCATATTCTGGAAAATAAGAATGTCCATATCCAGCTGGAATTCCAGTGTTCCGATAATTTTATGACTGAAGAACACTATGAGCTGATGGCCGTTCTCAAAAATCTCGTGAATAACGCCATCGAGGCGATCGAATCTGACCGGAAAGTCGGTATGATCTATATTGAGGAACATCTGAAGGACGGAAATTATATCTTCCGTGTCACCGATGACGGTCCGGGGATCTCCTCCCGTCACCTTCCGAACATCTTCAAGATGGGATACTCAACAAAATTTGATCAGAAAACCGGAAACATTTTCCGCGGCGTCGGCCTCTATGGAGTAAAAATGACCGTGGAAGAACAATTTAAAGGAAGCATCGACGTTGAATCGGAACAGGGGATCGGAACCACCTTCACCATCACGATTCCGGTCACTTCCCTTGTGGAGGAAACATTATGAAAATCTATATTATAGAGGATGACCTGTCTGTCATCAATATTTTAGAGGACATCATCGAGACACAGGATCTCGGGGAAATCTGCGGAGACTGCGGCGGGGAACCGGCAAATCTCGCAGACGTGCTGCGCGCTAAGCCGGATGTCATCCTCGTTGACTTTTTCATGCCCGTTAAGGACGGTGTAGAATTCGTAAAGGAACTGCGCGCCGTCAACACCTCGATCAAGTGCATCATGATCTCCCAGGTATCTGCCAAAGAGCTGATCAGCAAAGCTTACAGCGCGGGAGTCGACTTCTTTATCAGCAAACCGATCAATCTCATTGAAGTCCGTTCCGTCTTAAAAAATGTAGAACAGCAGATCACCAACGAACGTACACTCGCAAACATCCGCCGCATGTTCATGAACGAGATCGAACATCCTGCCAAAGATGACAAGCCGAAAGCCGACAACTACGGCCGGAAATTAAAGTACATCTTAAACCGCATCGGCATGTCCGGCGAAAAAGGATGCCCGGATATCATAAAGATCTGCGAATATCTCCACGACAACCACATTCCGGTCTCCAACCTGAGCGTTGCCCAGATGTGTGAGGCTGTCAGCGACTCGCCGAAAAACATGGAGCAGCGGGTCCGCAGGACGATCGCGGCCGGAATGTCCAACATTGCCCACATGGGGATCGAGGATTTCATGAACGAGACCTACACACTCTACTCCGGAACCCTGTTCTCCTTCGAGGACGTAAAAGCGGAGATGGACTATCTCCGGGGAAAACGCACATCCGGCGGCAAGGTCAGCATCAAAAAATTCATCGACGGGCTGATGCTGGAAGCCGAACGATAGTTTTTCATGATCCAGGTACATCTTCCGCAAAAACGGATCGTACCTGGTTTTTTCTATTTCTGATGCGTCTCTTCATTCCTCGGAAATCCACATCCGGAACAATGCCCTTTCCATCTTCACATTCCTTATATCGGATTTTTTCACATATTTTACCTTGTTGTGTATAAAAATATTGTTCAGGAATTACAAATTTTGTTAAGTAATTTTTGTAACTTTTTGTAACTTTGTGAAGTTTTTTGAAGGGACATCCTTATACTTTGTACATACAAAAAAGGTATGGAGGTATACAAACTATGTTACAAATCGAGCTCAACATGTATCAAGCAGTTGCAGTTGCTGCACTGGTTCTGCTTCTTGGACGTTTCCTTGTAAGCAAGATCCCATTCTTAACAAAATACT
>OKRR01002205.1_pt1 | contig 14840 bp, 7 predicted proteins | sample 1601211 | NCBI WGS metagenome assembly OKRR01 (sample SAMEA3541525, study PRJEB24748) | human gut metagenome | biome: human gut; feature: human-associated habitat; material: faeces | place: China | collected 2012
GACTTTCCTGTATCACGACCTTGGCAGAGAAGAAGAGGCGCTTCGATTGGCAGAAGAACTTCTGACGGAGAAAGTGAAGGTGTATGGGTTTGACACTCACGCCTTGCGATTGAAACTTAAAAAGACCTTCGAAGGTAAATTAAATAATTGTTTTACTAAAAAATCAAATGCTTATGAGAAAAAGTAAGCGCAAACATTTAGTGTTTGCATTATTGGCGTTGCTAAGTATTGGCTTCTATGCCTGCTATGACGGAGAGGACTGGGGCGGCCAGTCGGGTGCTCATCGTGTATCTCCCCGCAAGCGCAACAAACAGCTGACCACTTCCGTAGCCCGCCAGTGGTATGAGTCACATTACGACCCGGTGGTCTCTGTCAGTACACGTTCCGGCGGCGATGATGAGATGCCCGCTTTGATTAAACCCAAATGGGCACATGCCACCGAGCGCAACCGTGGGCGCTATGAGGTGGTTCAGATGCCTATCCTGACTCAGACCCGCCGTATGATTGTCGATGAAGAAACCCGTCTTCATTTTGACGAGTTGCGTGCGCAGAAGAAACTTCGCAACTCTACTCATTTGGTCATCATGAAGGACTTGAAGACCGGTCATGTGCGTAGTTTCATTTCTGTTTTTGTGGGTTCCTATGATTATCTGAAGAAGACGAAGCGTATGAGCCGTAATACTTATCTTTATCGTGAGAAGGATTTCGATGGCAAAGTCTTGTTCTTCAAGCTGAACGGTAGTATGATAAACGGCTGGAAGTATCGTGACGGTAAGATTGTGGGCAAAATAATGCCAATTGACGAGGATGCGAAGATTCTGATGACTCGTAGTAGTGGTTATTGGGAAGAGCAGTGCTATACGGAAACCTACTATGAAGAGGTGGAAGAATGTGAGGAAGAGGCACAGCCTTACTACGATGAGGAGTTCGGACTTTGGGGAGTTGAGACGGTGGTTACTTGTCAAAAGGTAGATAAACCTATTTACACACAGGTTTGTGAGGATGTTTGGGTAGAGGATGAGGAATTCGGAGGCGGAGTTGAGCCGGATGTAACATGTCCTATTTGTGGTAAAATCAATTGTTCAGGTCATAATGATTCTATTCCCAAACCTTGTGATAGAGCTCAAGAATTATCTTTAGATACCGGATTAGTATCTCGAATCAATGAAATTTATAAGAAAACGTATCCGCATAAAGCAGGTAACACGGAACAAGGTTTTATTTATACATCTAAAGGTGTAATAATACATCCCACATTCACTGATATGGGAAGTGTGAAATATACCAATGCTCAGGTGGCAGGTCATGAATTTAAAGAATGGTATCATTCTCATCCTGGAGGAGGGGGAGCGATTCCTTCTTTGGGTGACCTAAAAGCCTTATCTCTTCGTTATCAACAGGGGTATATCAAATCGAATGATTTTACTTATGGAGTAGTTTCTTATTATGGCTGTTTGAGTATCATGATTTCTTCTTCTAAAGATTTCACTACTTTTGCAGAAAAAGTTCGTAATAAGGAGTTTGATAATGAGTGGAATAGGGATATTGATAATGGAAAATCGGTCTCTAGATTTGAGATTAAAATAGAGCAAGTTATGTCTTTCTTTACAAAACATAAAGCAGGGCTATCTGTAATGTTTCGTCCCATGCAAGATGAACATATTGATAATAATTTCGAGAACTGGATTGCCAAAGATTTGAATGAGAACAATGAATTGATTGATAAAGACTGTAAATAAATGTATTATGAAAACAATAAAAATTATTTTATTACTGTTAGTTGTTACGACTGGTAGCCTTATGGGACAAAAAAGCGTACTTCCAACAAAGAATCTGGATGCTTATGTCGGTACTTGGGTTTATCAAAATAACGATACTATTTTTAAGGTAAGATTACAAAAAGGACAAGAAGTCGGTAGGTCTGCAATATACAACGGACTTCATGGTGGCTATTATCTTTCCGTAAAAGGAAAAATAATAGAAAATTATTGGGGTGACCTTCCAGAGTACTGGGATTTTTCGAAAGAACCTCGTCCTGATAATCTGTATATATGGGCTTCTAATCATTCGTATACTTTAAATGAGATTGATCCCAATTATGTAAGTGTCTGGTTTTATGACCAACGTAAAAAACATTTTGGCGGCAAGGGTATTAGTGGCGGGTATATCCATCTATTATCTCCTACAAAGATCCATTGGAAGCTGAATGAGGCACTTGGTATTTGGTATGAGACTGAAGGTGACGAATCTATCACTGATGCTGAGCGTCAACCTATTGGCTTTTCTGTTCCGGATAATGTAATCATGATGAAAGAATAGAGAGTAGTAATGTTATAAGATTATTTTTAATGCCTCATGAATTTATGGTTGATGATGCATGATTTTATTCGTCTGACAACGGTTATTCTTTCGTCTAACTATAGTCAGACGAAAAAGAAACCGTTGTCAGACGAAAGTTCAACTATAGTCAGACGAATAAAGTTATGTATAACGAGTATTAAATCATTGCATACTACCAATTAGGTTTTAGGAAAACTAAGATTAGTTCATTTCCATACCGGTTATGAATTTATTTCCCTTCCTGCTTATTCTTGAACTCAGTAGGTGACATTCCGTACAACGCCTTGAAACAATTCGAGAAATACGCCAAGCTATTATAGCCAACGGCGCAATATACTTCCGTAATCGTCATATCGGTCTCTTTTAGCATTTTCGCGGCAGTTTCCAATCGGAAATTGCGGATGAACTCATTTGGTGAGTAACCGGTGATCTGCTTGATTTTGCGATAAAGGTTTGATTTACTCAGTCCAAGCTCTTTACAGAACGCATCAAGATTCAGATCGGAATTGGAAATGTTCTGTTGCAGAGTGGCATATAACTTTTGCATGAATTTCTCGTCGACGGAAGTTACATCTACGCCCAGCGATTCGAGGGAGAAGTTCTTGCTGTAAAGGTCTTTCAACTTCTCGCGACTTTGAATAAGATTATCCACTCTTATTTTCAGAATAGAGGCATCAAAAGGCTTTGTGATGTACTCATCAGCTCCTGCGGCATACCCTTCCTTGATATCATCCGTACCGGTTTTGGCAGTTACCATAATAATAGGAATATGACTGGTATTCATATCTTTCTTCAGTCTTTGGATAAGTTCGATGCCATTCATCTTGGGCATCATCAAGTCGGTGATGATCAGGTTAGGAAGAAGGTTGACGGCTTTGGAAAGGGCGTCCTCACCGTTGGTGACACCCACTACATTGTATTTATCCGCGAGGCAGGAACAGATGTAATTGTTCAGGTCGCGATTATCTTCTACCACAAGAATAGTCGATTGCTTCTTTCCCGAATTCTCTGGTTCGAAAGCTGTGTCAGGAAGTTCCACATTGAATGATACAGACGCATTATCAGTGGATTCTACAATTGTTTCGGGAGCAAAACAGCTCTTATCAATGGGCAGAACAAACCTGAAAATCGCTCCTGAACCAGTTGCGTTTTCCGCCCATACTATTCCATGATGCATTTCTATGATTGCTTTGCTCAAGCTCAGTCCGATGCCTGTTCCCGATTTGGAATGTTCGTTCTGCGCTACTTGGTAGAAAGGACGGAAAATCTTTTCCAATTCATCGGGAGCGATGCCTACACCGTTATCTTGAATAGATACGGTGAGATATCTTATTTCGTCATTCTTATATCTATTCAACTTGGCGGGTACAAAAATGCTCAGTTCGGAAAGAGGTTTTATGTCCATCTCTACCAGTACGGAGCCGCCGTCCGGCACATTCTTGAAAGCGTTGGAGAGGAAGTTGAAATACACTTTCTCCAACATATTCCAGTCGAACCACAGCGGTTGCCGGTCAACGGAATGCTTGAATTTCAGATGGATGTTCCGATATAATGCCAGATCCTGGAAGGAAGCTACTGCTTCATGGGTGAACTTAACGATGTCATTCTCCGAAACTTGCAGTTTCATTGTTCCGCTTTCATTCTTCTGCAAGTCCATCAGATTATTGACAATGCGCAACAGGCGTTGGGCATTGCGTAGCATCAACTGAATCTTATAATGGATATCTTCAGCCAGATCCGTACGTTTGACAAATTCTTCCAGAGGAGCGATAATCAATGTCAGCGGTGTGCGAAGCTCATGAGAAAAGTTGGTGAAAAGACGATTACGTTCCTGGTAATATTCCTCGTGTACTTCCGCTTCCATTTGTTTCAATCGGATATTATTCTGTAAACGTCTTTTCTCGGTAAAGTAGCGGATGATAAAGGCAATCAAGGCGATGGCAATAGTGCTGTAAAACAAATAAGCCCACCAAGTTTTCCATAATGGCGGCAGGACGATAATCTCCAGAGCTGTTCCTTGTTCATTCCAGATACCGTCATTATTGGAGCCTTTCACCACGAAATGATAAGTGCCTGCCGGAATGTTGGTGTAATAGGCAGTACGGCGGCTTCCTACTTCATTCCAATCGGAATCGAATCCATCCAGCTTATAAGCATATTGGTTTTTATTGTTAAAGATATAATTCAGCGCACAATATTCAATCATTATATTCGTCTGATTATATTTCAGTACAATCTTTTTCTGGGTGGAAATACTTTCTTTGAGAATACCCGCCTTATCGTTCGGTTGTATCAAAGTGTTGTTGATGTACAGTTTATCCAGAATGATGGGGGGAATATTAGGGTTAGTGATTATATCACTTGGATTGAAGAGCGTAAAACCATTGTTGCCTGCAAAGAATATCCGGTTGTCCGAAAGGCGGATACCTGCGCAAGGTGAGAATTCCTGTACCTGTATGCCGCTTTCCTGTCCGTAATTGATGATGTTCCGCGTACGGAGATCAAGGTTGGAAATCCCATTCAAAGTAGTGAGCCACAATGTATTGTCATTTCCTTCCACCACTTTGCACACCTGGTTGTTCAACAGGCCGTTATTTTCGTTGTAGGTAGTGAATTTCCCGGTGGAAAGAGAGAGCTCGCTTAGTCCTCCGTCGACGCTGCTAATCCAAATCCTTCCCGAACGGTCTTTCAGAATGCTGCTGATAGATGTTGCGGCCAGTCCGTTTGTGCGGTCGTAAGCAATGATCGTACGGTTGATTTTGTCATAGCAGAATAGCCCGTCGCTTTTCGTTCCGATAAGGTAAACATCGTTATCCACTTCGCAGACGCAGATCACGTGTGAAAAATGGACGTTGCCCTTACCTTTGACCGGAAACTCGGTTTGTATGGTGTGTGTTCCGTCATTGGAGAGAAATACAAGCCCCTCGCCCATGCTGATACCACCGATAATAATATGTCCCGACCGGCTTCGGCTGATGTGATAGATAGGCCTTCGGTCTGTTGTCTGATAAAATAAGGAGAATTGCTGGGAATGCAGGTTGAATTCGTACACTTCTCCCTGACCGGTTCCACATAAGATACGGTTTCCGTCCAAATAGATGGTTTTGAATATACTTTGAGGGGAAGTTCCGGTATGTTGTGGTAACTTATATTGGTGGAAAGTCTGTTGTTCCAGATCGAAAGCAATTAAACCGCCACCTTCGGAGCTGATATACAGTGTTCCGTTGTATTCAATGGATGGGCCTAAGATACCAGGATTGGTATTTAAGGCAACTCCCGGATTATAAAAGTCAAACAGATGTCCGTAAGGATTGTAATAGTCGGCTCCTCCGGCATAAGTCCCGATCCAGATGGTCTGCATTCTGTCGAATAGGATACTATACACAGAGTGATGGGTCAGTGTTCCCTGTTCGCCATATTTGTATGTCAAGATTCGGCTTGTCACCGGATTGACGATGTTGAGTCCGTCGAAAGTCCCTATCCACATTTCACCCGAAGGAGACTCTTTGATACAACGGATATTATTGTTGGATAATCCGTTTGAGGTATTATAATGCACTATTTCCGACAAATCGTGTTTAATGACGCATACACCGTCCTTATAAGTCCCCAGCCATATATTATCTTTCTTGTCGATATAGATATCCTTGAGGTAATTGGAGCTGATGGGCAGGGTTTTGGAATCCGTCCGGAAAGAACGGGCTACCCGTTTTTTCTGTTTGTCGTAAATCAGGAGTCCGTTTCTGCTGGAAGCGAGATACAGTTCGTTGTCCTTTTCCAGAATGGCACTGATGGAATTATCAACCAACTCTTTAATGGGAACTGCTTTCAGATTGTCCGATTCGGGTTCGTATATGAAGAGACCTGAAAGAGTTCCTACCCATAATATATTCTCTTTATCAAGGTAAAGCGATAGGATTTTATTGTTCATTGAACCGGCCTTGTGCGTAAGGTAGTACCGTTTGAAACTATTCCTGCTTTTATCGAGTTTGTTTAAGCCGTTTTCCGTACCGATCCATAAGTTGGCTTCTGCATCTTCGGTGATGCAGGCGATAGTGTTACTGCTGATACTATGAGGGTCGTCGGCGTGATTCCAGAAGATCTCGAAAGAGTTCCCATTGAATTTATTCAGCCCGTTGCGTGTGCCGAACCACATATATCCCTGTTTGTCTTGGTATATGCAGGTGACGTTCAACTGCGATAGCCCGTCTTTGACGGATAAATTGGAGAAATGATATCTTGGAGCCGCAAAAATGACTTGCGAAAGTATAGAAACGACTAAAATACATAGTAGCTTTTTCATAAATGAATTATATTTGGGGTGCCTAATTACGATGAAGCAAAAATAATAAAAAAATGGGTAATAGTCTTTGCTAATAGGCTTATTTTACGTTGTATACCCGTCTCTGGGCTATTTTTACAAGAATTGGGAGGAATATTGCAAGCGTGGAACCTTCTCTACAACTCTTTGGAAGATTCTATAAATCACGTCAATGGACTATTCCCTATTTTTGTAACTGGAAGAATGAAGCAAAACTTTCTCTGGCCAAGAAGGGATTGATTTGATTCTCCGCAAACATTTATATGAAAAACATTGTAATATGAAAAGAATTCCTATCTTTCTAATAAGTACTATATTAATGGTATTTATATTTGGAACTTCCGCCTTAGCTTCTTCGCCGGGAAGTGAAGGTGTTCAGCAATCGGTGACGGTGAAGGGTACGGTTGTCGATAGCAATAACGATCCGTTAGTCGGCGTATCGGTTTTTGTGGTCGGTGCTTCTTCCGGTGCTGTCACCGACATAGATGGTCATTTTTCCATCAGTATGCCTGCTAATAAGACTACTTTGAAGTTTTCTTATGTTGGGTTTTCAACACAAACGGTTTCTGTGAAGAATAAAAAGAATATTCGCGTGGTGTTGCATGAGGACTTGCAACAACTCGACGAGGTAGTCGTTGTGGGTTATGGCGTACAACAAAAATCCCATTTGACCGGAGGTATTACTAAAGTAAATACGGAAGGCATTGAAGATATGCCCGTCTCCCGTTTGGACCAGGCGCTGATGGGTAAAGCTGCCGGTGTTCAGATTCTGAATCTTACTTCAGAAGTAGGAGCGGAACCGGATATTATGGTGCGTGGTACTTCTTCATTTAGTGCAAGCAGTGCTCCGTTGGTTGTCGTAGACGGTTTCCCGATGGATGACGGCATTGACGCTATCAATCCGAGTGATGTAAGGAGTATTGAGATTCTGAAGGATGCCGCTTCTGCCGCTATCTATGGTTCGCGTGCGGCAAATGGCGTTATTATGATTACTACTAAGAGCGGTACGGCAAACAAACCCAAATACTCCTTGAAATTGAAATGGGGTATGAGGGAAGAATACAAACGTTATCCGATGTTGGATGCAAAAGAGTATATACAGCAACGGATAGCAGATTATGAGTTGACCGGACAATCTCTTTCTTCCGGTGACATTGCTCAGTATATTATTGCGGAGAACAGTGATGTAAACTGGCAGGATGAAGCATTCCGCAGTAATCCGTTCTTTTTCAGTGCCGATTTTTCCGTTAGTGGCGGAGCTAAAGGATTGCGATATTTCGTGTCCGGAGCTTATACGGATGATAAAGGTATGTTGAAAAAGAACTACTTTCAACGTTATAACTTCAGGGCGCGTATTGATGCTGATCTTTCCAAGCGAGTAACGGTAGGAGTGAATATAGCCCCTACTTACACGGAGTCGGAACGTCCGGGAGCTAATTATATGGGATTTGTGCGTACTCCATCGTGGATGCCTGCACGCCACAACGAATACACGGCAGCACTTACCGGTAGAAAGGTAGGCGAGTATACTAAAGGTGCGCATTTTAGCAATATGCTTTATTCCGGCATCAATCCGCAGACAGGAGAAGAGGTTACGGATTTGAGGGCTACTCCTTGGAACTCGAACAACAATAATCCCCTTGCCACATTGGAAAGTATCTCGCAACCGTCCGAGCAATATCGTATGCAGTTGCAGGGATATATTGAGATTAAGTTGCTGAAAGGATTAAAATTCCGTTCTTCCAATAGCTACAATTTGAATTATTCTGAGTCGACTGTTTACCGGAAAGAAGGTGCGGTGAATGATTCGGATCCTAGTCGTGGATATTATTCCAATAATAAGACTGTTCGTTTATCTTCGGAAAATACGTTGAATTATAGCACAAAAATTAAGAAGATACATTCTATTGATGCTTTGTTGGGTGCTTCTGTCTACCTGAATACGACCACAAAGGCAGGTATTCTCGGGTTTGATTTTATGACGGATGATATCTATTCATTGAGTGCTGCCGGACGAATAGATCAGTATGAAGGTACTTCTTTACGTACCGGAACATGGAAAAGTGATGATGCGATGGTATCTTATTTCGGCCGTATAAACTATGCGTTGAAAGACCGTTATCTGTTCTCGGCTACTATTCGTACGGATGGTAGTTCAAAGTTCGGTAAAGATAATCGCTGGGGATGGTTCCCTTCCGTATCAGGTGGCTGGCGGGTTTCAGAAGAGCCTTTCATCAAGGCAAACGTTCCTTGGCTGAATCAGTTGAAGATTAGAGGTAGTTACGGTATCACAGGAACGAATGCCATCGTTAATTATGCGAATACCAATCTGCTCGATCCTGCTCCTTATGTGCTGGGTGCCGGAAGTGGTTCCGTCATAGTGGGCTTTGCCAATAATTCTAAAACATTAGGTAATTCAGCATTGCAATGGGAGCAGACCGGAGAATACAATCTCGGATTGGATATTGCGCTTTTCAAAAATCGTATTGGTATTACATTCGATTATTATTATGCGATTACTAAAAGTTTGCTTTACGAGAAAACGGTTAACAGTGTTTCCGGATACAATAAGGCATGGACTAATGAAGGAAAATTGAGAAACAAGGGTTTTGAAGTGGAGCTGACTACATATAATTTCAACGGTCGTAAATTCAAATGGAATACTTCATTTAATGTATCTGTGACGCGCAACCGTTTACTCGATTTAGGCGGACCGGCAGAACAGATTACTGCGGGGAACTACAAACAGTATTATATTGCGAGAGTGGGTGAACCGTTGATTCAGTTTTATGGATACAAAACGGTTGGTGTATGGAAGACGCAGGAAGAAATAAACAACAACCCGCATCATGTGTCTGACCGTCCGGGAGGATTGCGCGTAGCCAATACTAATGGAGATGGTGTAATCAATGATGACGATCGCGTGCCTTTAGGCTCTCCTTATCCTGATTTTATTTGGGGGATGACTAACTCTTTGAAATATAAAGATTTTGATTTGTCATTTGTCATTCAAGGACAAGTGGGCGGAAAGGTGTTCAACGCCAACGGAAATTATAATGAATTTAATGACCGTTCACCAAAGTATATGTCCGGAAGATGGTTGAGTGAGGAACATCCGGGAAATGGGAAAGTGCCGTACCGTGATTTCGGTATCTCTCACTTCCTTACTGATTATCTGATTGAAGATGCCGGGTTTATGGCATTGCGTGATGTGACTGTCGGATATACTTTTCCGAAAAAGATGTTGCGCAAAATGGGACTTTCTGGGTTGCGTGTGTATGCTACGGGGCAGAATCTGCTTTATCTGATGTCAAGCAACTATCGGGGTGTAAACCCGGAAGCACGTTCCGGAAGTCGTGCCGCAATGGTGAAGAATAGTGCACAGGCAGGAGCGTTCCCAATTATGAGAACGTATAATGTAGGACTTAACATTAACTTTTAAAATGGCAAGCGATGAAAAGAGTATTTAGATATTTACCAATTCTGTTGGTCTTTTGGGGATGTGACAGCTTTTTGGATAGGGAGTCGTATGATAAAATGGATAGCGATGGTTTCTATAATAGCACCACAGCATTGAACTCGGCTGTAATTGCTTGTTACAATGGTATTCAAGATGCGTTGGATAGGGAGTTTTTTGTAACAGAGGTGCGTTCGGACAACTCGCGCAACCGTAATCAGGCTCCTACGGGTAGTACGGATTTGGAGATTACTCACCTGGATATTTATAAGGTGGAAACGTCCAATGCGTTGAACAACGCTTATTGGGAAGCGGTGTATCACAATATAGCCAATTGCAATGCTGTGTTGCAGCATTTGGACGGTGCGGACGATCCTCAGATGAGAATACAGTTTGAAGCGGAAGCACGTTTCATCCGGGCTTATCACTACTTCAATCTGGTCCGTCTTTATGGTCCTGTATTTTTGGTGAGTGAGCGGATTTCTCCGGAAGTTGCCAAGCAGGCGGAACGTAGTTCGAGAGATGAGATATATGCTTTTATTGAGGAAGACTTGAAGTTTGCAGCTAAAGAGCTACCGGAAAAGTATGATGATGAAAATTTGGGACGTGCCGACCAGTGGGCAGCGAAAACGTTGCTGGCTAAGGTATATCTGACACTTTCCAATAATGGGAAAATCACAAAGATGCTCGAACAGGCAAAAATATTGTTGGAAGATGTGAAGGAGAATAGCGGATATAGACTGTTGCTTGATAGCGGACTGACGGGCAGTGCTTATGCAAATCTGTTCAGTACGGCCAATGAGATGAATAAGGAGATGATATTCGTATGCCGTTATCTTGCCGGTGGTAAGGGCTTGGGATCTCCGTTTGCCAATTATTTCGCTCCATCGTCTAGCGAAGATGCGGTAATCTATGGGAGTGGAAGTAGTTATAATTGTCCGACAGAAGATTTGATTGATGCGTATAAATCGGAGACAGGTGACCAACGTATGGAAGTGGTTTTGAGTGAAACCTGGACGAGCAAACTGGGAGTTCTTCAGCATGTAGGCTGGGTGAGGAAATATTATTCTCAGGTGACTGTACGTTATGATGCGGAAAATGACTGGCCGATTCTTCGTTTTGCCGATGTGTTGCTGATGTTGGGAGAGATTGAGAATGAACTGAACGGACCGACGGATATAGCGAACGGGTATTTGAATGATATCCGTGAGCGTGCCGGACTGGATGCGATAACCCCTGCCAACCGTGTGGAGTATCGTGCGGCGATGGCGAGAGAAAGAAGACTGGAATTTGCTATGGAGAACCAAAGATTTTTTGATTTGGTGCGTACGAACCAGTTTATCGAAGTAATGGAAAACCATTTACGTACGGAAAAGGTAAGAAATCAAAGTAGTGGTAGTAAGAGCGACTATTATGGCAATGAAAAATATAATACGTATGTACCGAATCCTAAATTGGAGAACTGGCAGTTGCTGTTGCCCATTCCTTATAATGTGATGATTTCGGCTCCGAATGCGACACAGAATGTCGGTTATTAAAGCAGTTGTGTAAATTAAAAGACTTGAAAGACATGATGAATATAAATAAAATAATAATAGGGTGGTTTTCTGTTATAGCGAGCGTATTAGTGCTTGTTACGGCTTGCCATGAAACCTTGAACGTAGATCCTTTGGATACCACCCCACCCGAAATTACAGGATTTACTCCTAAAATCGGACAAATTGGAACGATGGTCAGCATTACGGGTACTCATTTGAGAGATGTTACTTCCATTAAAATCGGTGGAGTTGAAGCAAATGTCACTCGTGTGAACCGCACATTGGTAATGGCGGAGATTACTAAAGATAATCTTTCTGGTAAGATAGAAGTAACCAGTCCTTATGGAACAGCTATCGCTGAAGAAGATTTTGTGATTGAGTATCTTAGACCGGAAGTGACGGAATGGTCTAAGGAAACGGGAGTCTTCGCTGCAATGGTGATTAAAGGTAAGAATCTGGAGTTGGTAAATGAAATCAGCTTTGGGACAAAGGCGTCTGTTTTGAAAAGTGATTTTGAGCTACAGTCGGATGAAAAGATAGAGATTATTGTTCCTTATTATGAGTCTGATGGAGCGGTAGATCTTGTGCTGAAGTATAATTATGGCGTAGATCCGACGGAATTGGTGATTGAAAATGCATTCACATTGGATGCAACTGCTCCGTCTGTTACTTCAATTTCTGAAAAGGCATTTATTGGAGCTACATTTGATATTATAGGTAGTAATTTGAATGTGGTTGAGAAAGTTTTGTTGGAAGGTCGTGAATTGGCTGTTGAGCTAGCTACATCGGAAAAATTAACTTGTTTGGTACCGACTGATTTTGAAGTAAATGATAATGCCAAGATTGAATTTGTTTATTTTGGTGGAAAGATGCAGACATCAGTTGGTAATATCGCTCTGAAAGAATCTCCTTGTTATGTATGGAAGAGGATAACGTTGTATGGACCTACACACCCGAATGTGAATTTCTTTAGTGGAATTACAGGTTTGTCATATACACCTTGTGAATTTGAAGCGAATGCAGGCAAGATTCATCTAGCATTATATCCTGGTGCTAACGGCTTGAACTTTGGTTCACTTTATCCGAAAGATGGTGGTTTGTTGGATAAACGATGGACTTGTAATGGAAATCAGATTTCGGGAGCAAACGGGGTGCCACTGCGATTCCGTAAGCTCAAAGAGAGCAATGAAGCAGATGCCAAATTCATTAAAATGATCAATGAGGGTACGTTGGAGTATTTTGATGCAGAGAAGGCAGCTGAAGCAGGTTTGTTATATAGCCCAATGAAACAGGTTATTCGTTATAAGCTGGAAGATGATATGAGTGGTGGAACTGGTGGTTTGCCATATAACGAAAGTAATGATGAAGGTATTACGATTGGTGGTATTAATTTGTTGATGGTTACGGACAAGAACTATAAGGAAGTTCTTCAGATAGGTTTTGTGAAGTTGATAAGTGTGAGCAGGACTTCCGCTGCCGATGCAAATGGTACGATGACAATTGACTTCTATTTCGAGAAAAAATAATGATTTCTGGAAGGATGGGATCTGAAAAATGAGTTTTTAAAGATAAGAAAATGACAACAATGAAAGATATAATAAAAGAAATAAGCAAATGGACTTCAATCCTAATAAGTGTATTAATGCTCACAGTAGCATGTGGTGATGATAAAGAAGACGGAGCACCGGAAGAACCGACTCCAGCTGCACCTACTATAACTAATTTTGTTCCACCTCATGGGGTGCCCGGTGTAACAATTACAATAATCGGTACCGATTTGAAGGAAGTGAGTGAAGTAACAATAGGTGGAAAGGAGGTATCGCTTGTTGGTGAGGCTACAGATACTGAAATAAAAGTGATGACTACGGAAGAGGTAACAGGGGGCAAGATTAAAGTAACTACCCCGTATGGGACTGCCGAAACGGTCAGTGAATTTGTGGTGGATGAGGTTTTTCAAGCACCTTCTTTGATTACAGTGCCACAGGATAATGTTAGTTATTTGGATATTATTACGCTGGAAGGTGAAAATCTGGATATAGTGGAAAAGGTTTTCTTCGGTAATGTTGAAGCAAAAATTATAAGAGAGGATGAGGCTACCAGAGCTGTTGAAGGCGCTTCGGGAACAGAGCTGAAAGTAGAAGTTCCTTATTATGAGGTAGCAATAGGAGAGTCTGTAAATTTGTTTTTGGAGTATACAGATGGGGATGGTCAACTAGTAAAAAAGGATACAGAGAAAAATTTCACGGTAACTCCGCGTGCTCCTCAGTTGGAAAACGTGTCCTCCCTTGAGGCAGATTTCTTTGAGTCAGTCTCATTAGAGGGAACAGATCTGAATTTGGTAGAAAAGGTGCTTTTTGGTACGACTGAAGCCACTATTGATAAAGAAAGCTCAAACAACACAGTATTAAAAGTTACTGTTCCTTATTATGAGGAAGAAGAAGCTGTGAAGATCACTTTGATATATCGCTATGGAGAGAAAGATAATATACTAGAAGGGAGAAAAAGCGATTCTGCTGATGAGTTTGCTGCAAAAAAAGTTAAACCGGAAAATGTAGAGTGCCCAGCTAGTGTAATGCTTGGAACTTCTACATTTGAAATAACAGGAGATAATTTGGATAAGGTAGAGAAAGTCCTGTTTAATGAAACAGAAATCACTAGTACTTTATCTGATGATAAAATGAAGTTGATTTGTTCACTTCCAAGTACGGTTGAAGCAAGTAGCAATAATACAATTACTATTGTGTACTGGCAGGAGAACAAAAAGGAAGTGATTAGGAGTGATTTTGGAATCAAAGAACTCGTTAATTATATCTGGAAGAATGTAAAATTGTATTCGAATGAAACGGAAAGAAATTATTTTAGTGTAACAACAGGAAAAGAATATACGATAGAAAATTATAAAGAAGTACAGAATGAGCAACTTCTTTTATCATTGACGAATAAATGGAAAGAATCTAGCAAAGAGGCTTATATACAAATGTCATCGTTATATTCTTCCGATCGATCAGGTTTACCTATTAAATTTCGTAGAATAGGTTTTAATACTTCGATAGATGGTTTGGAACAGGGTGTTATTGATTTTATTAAAGGAAATAGTGAAGAAAATGTGGAGAATACTCTTATTAGTTGGAATAAAATGAAAGAGATAGGCTACGATTCTAATTCTAGGGTGCACTTGTTGAAA